>OJHG01000010.1_pt1 | contig 136050 bp, 92 predicted proteins | sample 1594761 | NCBI WGS metagenome assembly OJHG01 (sample SAMN05416786, study PRJEB24817) | seawater metagenome | isolation source: Sea water | place: Canada:Atlantic | collected 2013-07 | reverse complement strand
TACACCTCTCTATTCGTCGGCAGCGTCAGATGTGTATAAGAGACAGGTTTAAGTTAAACGGTAATATTGGTAATAATTTATTGTGCATTTATAAATGGCAGTAATTATGAAATTAAATTTTTTATAAGAAACGCTGACCATAGCCGCTTTCAAAATAATCTTAATTTTATTAACATAGAACGCATAAAAACCAAGGCGACTTTCCAAGCATATAAATCCCTTTTTGCATTACAGCTAACAAGAAAATAACAATGGCTGCGACCTTAAACTAGCAACTTATAACCAAGTGTCTAGCAAGTTGCTTAGCCAGTTAAGGCAAAATAATCGCAACGTTTTAAATCAACTTTTAGTATTCAACCCGAACAAAACTTTAAAAAGGCGTGTAACTTCCATGAGTAACATTGAAAACATCAGCTTAAACGCTCTGCTTACGAACATTAAACAGGCACAACATCCAATAGAATTTACCCAAGTCATGCAAGTTATTGCCGATAATTATCAGTACCAACCCACAGCGTTTAGTAATGGTGAGCTAGTGAATGAAAGCGGCACTAACGAAGGCTCTTGTAAAATATTTTACTTTGCACAATTAAATAACTTAACGCCTTCACAAACGCTAGCTTGTTTCGGCAGTTATTACCGAGAAGATGTTTTAGAAAACCCTAAAGGTAATGATCACCAAAATATTAGAAACTTCATGCAAACAGGCTGGCAAGGTATTAAATTCAAAGCAGCGGCTTTATCACCGATAAAATAAACAACTAGTAGGCGAGCCGGTTAACAACAGCACAATTAAGCTGAAAAGTTTAACTAACTTTAATTAACGTTAACTAGCTAAGTACAACTAACTTCAAATAAGTATCAGATATTACAAAAGGATCCGTTCGATGAAAGTAGCATTTATTGGTTTAGGTGTAATGGGATATCCCATGGCAGGGCATTTACAAAAAGCCGGACACGAGGTTTGTGTATTTAATCGAAGCCAAGAAAAAGCCGAAAAATGGCAGGCTGAATTTTCAGGTACTACCGCTAAAACACCCGCACTTGCCGCTAAAAACTGTGACATAGTGTTTTGTTGCGTAGGTAACGATGACGACCTTCGCCAAGTAGTATTAGGTGAGAACGGCATATTAGCAGGCATGCCCAAAGGCAGCATTTTAGTTGACCATACCACGGCATCGGCCGAAGTCGCAGTAGAGCTTGCAAACATTGCAACAAGCCAAGAACAATACTTTTTAGACGCACCCGTTTCAGGCGGCCAAGCAGGCGCAGAAAACGGTGTGCTAACCGTAATGGTGGGCGGTGACGAAACTGTTTTTAATAAAGCAGAGCCTGTTATGGCAGCATTCGCTAGATTTAGTCAATTAATGGGGCCAGTTGGCTCAGGGCAATTAGCTAAAATGGTCAACCAAATTTGTTTCGTTAATACCGTACAAGGCTTAGCTGAAGGCTTAAACTTCGCACAGAAAGCCGGCTTAAATGTTGATAAATTACTTGCGACTATTGGCAAAGGCGCTGCAGGCTCTTGGCAAATGGATAACCGCGGAAAAACAATGTGCGATCGAGAGTTTGACTTCGGTTTCGCGGTTGACTGGGTAAGAAAAGACCTTGCCATCGCATTTGAAGAAGCTGAAAAACTTGGCGCAGATTTAACTGTTACCAAGCAAATTGATGGTTATTATAAAGAAGTTCAAGAAAGTGGTGGCAACCGTTGGGACACTTCAAGCTTAATTAGTCGCTTTAAAAAGTAAAACGCTAATTAAGAAGTTTTTTGTAGCTGAATAGCCTTATTCTACATACAAAAAACTAGCCGACTTACTTAAGCTAACTCAACTCAATTCAATTCAACTCAACTCAAGTTAAGTCAAGCTAAGTTAATTCAAGTTAAGTAAGTCGGCATAAATAGGCAGTATTGTGTTAACTTTGCACGTACTCGTATAACGCTTTAAGCACGGCCATTTTTGCTTGGTTTTGCTCATGCTGATGCGCTAAGTCTTCAATTTTTATCATAAACTCATCAATACTTAACAACCCTTTTTTACCGTGCTGAAGTCTATTTTGACAATGCGCTTGCCATTTTTGTTGCTCGCCATCGTCCAAGGTATAAGGAAAATTACGCGCACGATAACTAAACAACAAAGTACTTAAACGCTCATCTTGAAACTGAAACGGATGCGTACCTAATTGCTCTGGCGCTAACTGATGCAAAATATCCATTTGCGCTTTATCGCTATGCGAGAAAAACTTACCACCATAAAGTGCAAACTCAGCTTCTACCGGTTCATCACCAAAATCACTTTCGGCAAAAACATCAGTTAACTTATCTCTGAGGTCAGTATATTGCTTTAGCCTTTTTAAGTTTTCTAAACAAAGCTCACGAGGAATAGCCAAACGCTCGGCGTTCTCAGGCAATAAAGTTTTTGCTGGCGCAATAATAGGGCACTTATTTAAGTGAATTAACTTAATCGGAATTGGCAACTCGTCTTCAGCCAAATCGTCATAACGGGTATATAAACGCGCTTTTATTTCTTCACTTGAAAGCTCAAATAACGGCGTTGGATCTTGCGCTAAATCTATCGCAATAACGGCATTTTTATTAATCGGATGATAACAAACCGGTGCAAACCAACTCGTGCAACCATGTACTGAAGACACCTTGCTAGAGGTATGCACAACCGGTGTCATGTTATAAACGTCAATTAGCTCAGCCACTTGCTTTTTATTTTTCAAATTGAAAATAAACTCATATAACTTAGGCTGTTTTTCTTTAATTAACTTAGCCATAGCAATAGTGGCATAAACATCACTCATGGCATCATGTGCGGCTTCATGACTAATACCGTTTGCCTGTGTCAGCAACTCTAAACGAAAGCTAACAACTTGCTCGCCATCTCGCTCAACCGTCGGCCATTCAATACCTTCAGGGCGAAGGGCATAACAAGCACGCACCATATCAATAATATCCCAACGACTATTACCATTTTGCCATTCACGCGCATAAGGGTCGTAAAAGTTACGATAGAGCAGGTAGCGAGTTACCTCATCATCAAAACGAATACTGTTATAACCAGCAACACAAGTATTAGGTTGGGTAAATAAGCCATGAATACGATCCGCAAATTCAGCTTCAGTTAACCCTTCACGCAAAGCTTTTTGCGGCGTAATACCGGTAACTAAACAAGCCTCAGGCTGTGGCAGATAATCTTGTGGCGGCTGACAATAAAACATCTCAGGCTCACCAATAATGTTTAAATCAACATCGGTACGAATACCCGCAAACTGCGAAGGCTTGTCGAATTTTGGTGATATTCCCCAGGTCTCATAATCGTGCCAAAGAATAGTCGCTTGGTCAGTAGAAGGTTGAGCAGAAGAGTTTTGATTCATTTTATCCATGTAAAACAACTTGTTGAGTTTTATTAGTTAGGTAACCTTACGTTTCGGTATTTTATTATAGTTTTAGATATAAAGTTATTTGTAAGTACTTAACATTAGGTCGATTTATGGGTATGACTTTAGCACAGCGTTAATAGAATATCCCATAAATACCTTGTCTTGGTTGATATTTTGATAATGTTATTTCTATTTAATCTTACGACTATGCTCATAACATTGCACAACTAAAGTGCTCAATAATAGTAATGATAATTAATACTACCCCCCGTGTTTATAAAAGCTAAAAGAAGTATTCAATAGTAATGTTTTTGCGAATTTGGCGATATTTACTATTCTAATTAAAGCACTTCAAATCACTGGTTGTCTTTATTAGGAATATGTCTACATGCAGTTTGTTAGCAAGTTACTTAAATTAAGTGTTTATCTGATTTTAATGTTTGTTATGTCGGGCTGCGCTATTAGTTATATTGATAGTGAAGGCAACCATAATATGGTCGGTTTTATGAATATAACTATGCAGGGCGTTGAAAACGATAAACTTAAAGCAGGAGATAAAATTGAAGTTACGAATGTTGGCATTTTGCTTAGTAACGGACCGCTGTACTCAGGAGTAAGTGTCGGCTACAACAAAGAATCAACTACCTCCATCAAGAACGATGCCCTTGTACTAATTAATGAACAAGGTAATGGAAAGGAAGATGATAAAAATAAAAGCGAGTAGAAAATCAGCTATTGTTTTAATACTAAGTTGTTTAACTGCTGCCTGTACAACAACAGACAAAGTCGTTTTCGTCACCAAATCTTCACTAAGTATTGCCGATGTTGAAACGACGCCGGCTGAAATTACCGTGGGATATGACCGAGTAGAAGGATATTTTGCACCTGTATATAGCAATGGTGCCTTGCCTCCTGTGGTGTCATCAATAAAAACCGATGGTGGTTTATTTGCGCCGAAAGTGCAGCAGCTTTATGCAACGGGCGAAGCCGCAAATTTAGTCGTAGATGAAGCAAGCACTTATAGTGAAAATACTGATGATGAGAAGGAGTTAACTGGCAGTAAATTAGGGATGTTTTTTGGTACAAGTACTAACCTAGGTTTCAAAGTTGGCGTTACTCAAAGTCAGCCCTCGGTTAATATCGGTTATAAGCGAATAGAAGCCTCGTATATTCCACTTGGCAATGTAAACGATGTTGATGTTTACCCTTCTGTAATTGCCAGCATCGATACCACCATGAAAGTGCCTGATGCTGATGATCTTAACCCCGATGGTTTGCAAGTAGGGCAATATTTTGCAACGGGCACTGCTGCTAAACATTTAGCAACAAAAGGATTTGTTAGGCAAGCGTTTAACACTAAAGCTCGAGATGCCGTTAAAGAATACAAAGATGAACTAAACAAACAGCAAAAATCAGCATTGCATACACTTAAATGTGCAGCCTCTTTGAAAGATGAACAATGGCCACAGGTAATAGATTCAGCAAACGCGGCAAACCTCGTTGGGGGCATTGGAAACCAAATTAAACAAAGGTGGCAGCAATATCTTAACGATAAAACAATTGAAAAAAGACAATCGTCTACCAAACTATATTTTTCTGCAATTTCTAAACTAGATGGTGCTTCACCCACATATGCTGCAGTGATAGAGGCACACAGAAACTTGGTTTGTAAACTAGCAAAGGAGGCCAATAATGTCTGAGCATCGTGAAATACCCTGTGAACATTGTGAAGCCAATAAACGTGAAATAGAAGAAGATGGCCTATGGGAATTTTTAGGGTGTAAGCCCATAGAAGACCAACCAGGTTGGTGTCGATTAGAATACCAATTAAAAGAATAAACCTTAATAAACAATAGCGGTTCTACAATAGGCACTAACTAATAACATTTCAAATAGCCTATTTTTAGCTATACCGCTAGCAAAGCCTCTTAAAATAAAGGTATAGCAACTCTTCTAGTGCTATACCTTTTTATTTGTTCAAAATACCTCTTTATAAAAAATCATATTGTTGTACAAATAGTTACAGACAATAAAAAATAAATAGAGCATTATGGAAATTACATAAACTGATTGAAAATATGATTTTAAATTCAGTTACCTAAGTTAAACCCTGCATTGTTAGCACTTACTATAAGCTAACAAACGCAGCATGGATGAAGTTACATGCGCTGCATGTATATAGGATGTTGTAATCGATGCCACAGTTTTATAACGACAATGCTGATGAACTAGCTAAACAGTATCTCTCAAAAACCTTTGATGAGGTTCACCAAAGTTGGTCACAGTTTTTACCTATTGTTATAGCAAATCCTAATGCCCGTATTCTTGATTTAGGTGCTGGAGCTGGTCGTGATGCAAAGCATATTGCTGAATTAGCCGCTTCAACCCATGGTGATAAAAACAATATTCAAATATTTGCCGTAGAACCTGCAAAAACACTGGCAGAAATTGGAGCACTTCAAACTTCAGGTTTAAACGTAAAGTGGCTAGAAGATTCACTACCGTCATTAAGCCATTTAACTAAACAAGAAATCAGCTTTGATCTAATACTTTTAAGCGCTGTTTGGATGCATGTTCCACCAAGTGAACGTGCGCGTGCTATTCGTAAACTTGCCAACTTGCTTAAGCCGGGCGGTAAGTTAGTTATTTCTCTGCGCCATGGGCAAACCGATGAAGAGATAAAACAACGTAAAATGCACAATGTATGTGTTGATGAATTAATACGTTTAGCTGCCGAAGTTGGGCTGTTTACCAAGCTAGAAACCCCAAAAGAGGAAGACAAATTAGGCCGAAATCACGTTTCATGGCAAACGGTTGTATTGCAAATGCCAGACGATGGTACTGGCGCATTTCCATTTATCCGACATGTGGCACTTAATGACGGAAAATCAGCAACACATAAATTAGCTTTATTAAGAGTTTTACTACGCATTGCTGATGGCCACCCCGGTGCAGTCCTTAGAAGAGAAACTTCTCCATTTGGCGATCGCGTTATTTTACCTGTTGGCTTAGTCGCGCTTTATTGGTGTCATCAATACAAAGATTTAATTGATAAACATAGTATATTCCAAAGACCAGGTGCTGATCCTAACATGGGTTTTATGAAAGATAATGGCTGGCATAAGTTAACGCACAGAGCCGCTTCAGATTACCGTATTGGCAACTTGTTTACCGGTGAAGACGCTATTTCACTACATAAAACTATTTCAGCAGCGGTGAGCAATATTAAAACTATGCCTTGTCGCTACATTACCTTTCCAAATCAAGCAGCCAATAGTACTCAAACGGTATTTGAAGTTGCCAGTAAAACTGTAAAAGCAAAAGACAGTATCTTCCTTGATTTACAAACACTTGAACAATGGGGCGAGTTCTCTCTGCCTGAATCTACTTGGCTAGCATTCAATCGTTATGCTTGCTGGATTGAACCTGTATTGGTCAGCGAATGGGTTAAAACCATGGCAAGTTATTCAGGTAATGCTAAGTATTCAGCCCCAGAACAACAGTATCACTTATACCAAGCCCTAAATTGGGAAGAGCCAAAACGCACTACAACCGAAGTGCGTAAACGTTTTGAAGAGCTTAAAACAAGTTTACCTAAGTCTGAGCAAATACGTTGTGTATGGTCAGAAAAATCATTAATGCAAAGTTACGATATTGACCACAGCATGCCATTCGCTCGTTGGCCTAATAACGACTTATGGAATTTACTGCCAACCGATAGCCAAATTAACAACCAAAAAAGCGACCGCTTGCCGTCGGAGCAGAAGTTAAAACAATCGAAAGAAAGAATTCAGCATTGGTGGCAAGTAGCTTGGTTAGACAACAACACCAACGCAGCTGTTTTAAACCAAAGTTTAACGGCATCAGCTCAAACTAATCAAGCAAATACAAATGAACAATACAGCAAAAATGAAGTAAGAGAAGCTTCAGTGGGTTACGCAATAAGTATAAATGGCCTCATGCCAACGCCAGAAATTCCAACACTAAATAATGACGCGCAGATACAACAAATGAAAAGATTTTTTGCCGAAGGGAATATCGCCTTACCGGGATTAAATTCAGCTAATACATCAATCGATGATCTGTTTGAAGCGTTAATGATGCAACGTGGGCGATTGAAAGAAATGCAGCAGTTGCGAGAATGGTAGTTAAGTATCTCATCTTTGGGGCTACAAAAAAGCGTTTGTTAATTGAAGTTTATATGGATTTAGTCTTTAGCTAATATAGATTAACCATGAATTTTAGAAGCACTTACTGCTTTTCCTAGCTCTTTTATTATAAGCTAACACTTTAATCACTATCCTTAACTGATTTACTTTAAACATTGAGTCAAAGTACTTACCGAATTAGTATGGTCCGATACTAGTTCCGAATACGTCAAAGCTTATAGAATTTAGGGTTTATGTTAATGTTATCTCTCTATCCAGCCATTGAGCCTTTTCAGCATTACTATCTCAGCGTTGCTAATGCAGCAATAATCAATGAAACCACAGCACAAACACATCAACTTTATGTTGAGCAATGCGGCAACCCTGATGGCATTCCAGTAATTTTTTTGCACGGAGGACCAGGATCTGGTTGTCGGCCATCACATCGATGCTTTTTCGATCCTGCTTTGTACCATATTATTTTGTTTGATCAACGTGGCTGTGGTCGTTCTCGTCCTAAAGGGCTATTAAAACATAATACTACCGGCCATCTTGTAGAAGATATTGAGTTAATACGTCAACATTTAGGTATTGAAAAATGGTTGGTTTTTGGTGGCTCTTGGGGCACTACGTTAGCGCTAACTTATGCACAGCGATTTGCTGATAAAGTTGCGGGCTTGATATTACGCGGAATATTTCTGGCTCGCCAACAAGATATTGATTGGTTTTATAGCGAAAATGGTGCGGCTAAAACTTACCCTGAGGCTTGGCGTTACTTAGTTGAACACTTGCCTATTTCACAGCAAGCGGAGCCAATATCGGCAATATATCAACAGCTTTCTAGTACTGATAATCAATGTTCAAACGCTATGCTTAAGCGAATACAATTTTGGGAAGCTAGTTTAGTTTATTGGCAAAAACGGCTTACACTTGACGATATATCAATAACAGAAGATGAAAAAACATCGGCCATTATTCAGTTGTTTTATTCAATGAATCAATGCTTTATTGAGCAAGCACCAATACTTGAACATATTGATAAAATTCGACATATTCCTACAACAATAATTCATGGTCGCCATGATATGGTTTGCTCTGTGGAGCAAGCGTGGTTATTAAAGCAATGTTGGCCGGAAGCTGAACTTTCAATTATTGAAATGGCTGGGCATGTTGCTAGCGAGCCTAAAATAATTTCGGCGCTAGTAAAAGCTACGAATGATTTTGCAAAGCTTAGCTGATGGATAAGGTTAAGGGTTAAAGGGATAAGCGTTAACGGATACTCTAATAGTAACAATTTTTAGTATTATTAAACGTTTGAGGTAGGCGACTTAACCAAAACATTAGTATCTTTTAACTGCTTTTATATCGGTGCAATATCCTTTTCCTTACATGCACCTATACTTTTCCATCTAAAGTATGATTTTTTATTAAATAGAAATTAAATACAGTAACTAGGTAAGCAATATTACGTAACGTTTTACTAACCAAAGAGGAATAAATTATGTGGATTAAGCCTAATTTTGAAGAAATGCGTTTAGGATTTGAAGTTACTCTTTACATCAACAATCGCTAATAATTACACCATTAATAATTACTTCAGTTAGCGTTAATTTTTAAAAAACTGAGGTAATTAATTTTCACTGTTTAATTTCTCCTTTCCCACTTGTTTTAACTCGAGGCACATATGAAAATTTTAGTGCTAGGCTCAGCTGCAGGTGGCGGATTTCCACAATGGAATTGTCATTGCGCTAACTGTAAAGGTTTACGCGACGGAACAATTAAAGCCACTGCGCGCACACAATCGTCAATCGCTGTTAGCCCTAATGGCAAAGACTGGGTGTTAATCAATGCCTCTCCAGATATTCGTCAACAAATTAATCAATCGCCCCAACTTTGGCCAGAGCAAGGTAGCCGAGGTACAAATATTAGAGCGGCTATATTAACTGATAGCCAAATAGATCACACCACTGGCCTATTAACGTTGCGAGAAGGTTTGCCGCTTGACGTTTATTGCAGTGATGTAGTTTATGAAGATCTATCAACCGTATTTCCCTTGTTTAACATGTTAGAACACTGGCACGGCGGCTTGAATTTTAATCTTATTGATACTGAAAAACGCGCACCATTTAGCGTCAAAGGTGTTGCTGATATCGCTTTTGAACCGGTTATTATAGAGTCGAATGCGCCGCCATATTCTCGCTATCGCGATAAAGTGGTTGATGGTAATAACATTGGCTTAAAAATTATTGATAAAACCAGCGGTAAATATTTATTTTATCTCCCCGGTATTGTTGAAAGTAATGCTCAAGTTGAGCAAATTTTATCAGCAGCAAGTTGTGTACTTATCGACGGCACATTGTGGCTAGACGATGAAATGATCGCGCAAGGCGTTGGTAAAAAGTTGGGTTCAGAAATGGGCCACATGCCAGTTAATGGTGAGTTTGGCACGGTTGCGTTATTAAATAAATTCCCAATTGAGCGAAAGATTCTTATTCATATAAATAATACAAACCCCATTTTAAATGAAGAGTCACCACAGCATCAGTATGTTTTAGACAATGGTGTTGAAATTGCCACCGATGGCATGGAAATAACGATTTAATCTCATTTTATAGGATCCATTTTTATGCAGGCTTGGACCAAAGAACAGTTTGAAAAAAAATTAAAAGATAAAGGTCAGCTTTATCATATTCATCATCCATTTCATATTGCTATGCATAACGGCGAATGTAGTAAAGAAGAAATACGAGGCTGGGTTGCTAATCGCTTTTATTATCAAGCGAATATATCGATAAAAGACGCCGCTATTATGGCCAATTGTCGTGATATAGAAACTAGGCGTTTATGGATTCAGCGCATTCTTGATCATGACGGCAGCGTGGGTGATGACACGTTAGGTGGCATTGAAGCTTGGTTGCGTTTAGGTGAGGCAGTAGGGTTAAATCGACAAGATTTACTCGATGAAAAATTTGTGCTGCCAGGCGTGCGTTTTGCGGTTGACGCTTATGTTAACTTTGCCCGTAGAGCAAACTGGCAAGAAGCGGCTTGTTCATCGTTAACTGAAATGTTTGCCCCTGAAATACACCAAAGTCGTCTTGATTCATGGCCAACAAATTACCCGTGGATAAAGCCTGAAGGCTTAAGTTATTTTCAAATGCGTTTATCGCAGGCGCGCCGTGATGTTAATCATGGTTTACAAATAACTCTAGACCATTTTACTAGCCGCACCCAACAAGAAGATGCCTTGAATATTTTACAATTTAAGCTAGATATTCTGTGGAGCATGTTAGATTCTATTTCATTAGCATATCAACAAGGCAAGGCGCCTTATCAAGCTATATTAGGTGATGAAGCCATTGCCAATCCTATTTTCCACAAGGGGATATTTAAGTGAGTACAGCAGCAGTAGCATCTAATAAAGTACCGGTACTAAATACTATGTTTCGTTTTCAGTGGGAAAAAGCACAAAACTGTTTTGTGTTGTTGTTTCCTGAAGGCATGGTAAAACTTAACGGTGGTGCTGGCGAAATTATGCAACTTGTTGATGGCAAAAAAAACCTGCAAGAAATTACTGATACTCTGAATGAAAAATTCCCTGACGCCGGTGATTTATCTGCAGATGTGAACGAGTTTATCAGCACTGCAATTGAAAAAAAGTGGCTATATTATGAATGATCAAACCGCTACATCTAATTCAGTAGGGGAAACCCCTGACGTAAGTTCAAACGAAATGCTAACTGAAAGCGTTTCAACGGTCGTCGGTCCACCATTATGGTTGCTTGCCGAGTTAACTTACGACTGCCCATTGCACTGTCCTTATTGCTCGAACCCAACACAGTTAACTGAAACCAAAGATGAGCTAACCACCGAACAATGGTGCCAAGTATTTACCGAGGCTAGAGACATGGGCGCGGTGCAACTGGGCTTTTCAGGTGGCGAGCCGCTATTGCGGAAAGATTTAGAAGTACTGGTAAAGCATTCAAGAGATTTAGGTTTTTATACTAACTTAATTACCTCGGGCATTGGCTTAACTGAAAAACGCATTGCTAAGTTAAAAGTAGCTGGGTTAGATCATATTCAAATAAGTTTTCAGGGAGCTGATCCCGAAGTAAACGATGCTATTGCCGGAAAAGGCAACGCTTACAAACAAAAATTTAAAATGGCTAAATCGGTTAAAGCACAAGGTTATCCTATGGTGCTTAACTTTGTTATTTCTAAACAAAACATCAGTCAAATTGCTGAAGTTATGCGTTTAAGTTGCGAGTTAGAGGCTGATTATGTTGAATTAGCCACCGCGCAATATTATGGTTGGGCGTATCAAAACCGGGATCATTTGCTGCCCACTCAAGCTGAGTTGGTTGAAGCTGAGCGAATAGTTAATGAGTTTAGAGAGCAACAGCAAGGTAAAGGGCCGCATTTTATTTTTGTAACTCCTGACTATTATGAAACAAGACCTAAGGCTTGTATGAATGGCTGGGGCACCACATTTTTAACCGTTACGCCTGACGGTTCAGCCTTGCCTTGTCATAGCGCAAAAATGTTACCACTGACTTTTCCTAATGTTAAAGATAAGTCGATTGCCGACATTTGGCAACAAGACTTTTCATTTGAATACTTTCGTGGTGACGATTGGATGCCACAACCTTGTAAGGGTTGTGATGAAAAAGAGAAAGACTTTGGCGGTTGTCGTTGTCAGGCCTTTATGATGACAGGCGACATGCACAAAACTGATCCTGTTTGTAGTAAGTCTGAAGATCATCATCTTATTCAACAAGCTATCGAGAGCGCAATAAAACCTTCTAAAGCTATTGTTGATCGCATTAACCAAAGTACGGCGATGAAACATGCTAAAAATGCTGAGTTAAATATTGTTACCGTAAAAGTATGAGCGTAGCTGCACCCTTGATTGATAACATGTATCGCCATGAAAATGGTTTAAAACATATCAACATTGTTAATAATGAAGGCTTTAGCGCCTTGTTTGTTGTAAACACGCCAATAATTGATGATAGTGGGGTAGCGCATGGTGTTGAACATGGCGTTTTTCGTCGCAGTTTAGCTTTCGAAAACCCAGAAACTTTATTTCAACTAACGGCGCTTACTGATGCAAAAATTAATGCTTCTACGTTTGCTGATACCACTTATTTCCATTGCCAAAGCCCGTGTGAATATACCTTCAACTTAGCCATTGAGTACTTATTAAATGGCTTATTTTCGCCGGTGTTTGATGAAGAATATTTAAACGGTGAAGTTTATGATGGCAAAGTTAAAGGCGTTATTTATCGTGAACTTATTGGTATAGAGCACACCAAGAGCAACAACGAAATAAAAGAAAAAAAAGAAATAAGCGAAACAAGCGAGATAGAAGGTGAGTTTAATTATGGTGGTGTCAGCAGTACTATTGGCGACTTAACACTTAAAGAAATTAGGGCTTTTCATCAACGTTTTTATCAAGCCAGCAATATTACGTTAGTTACCGCTAATGCCGATATTGAAAACATATCAACGCTAATTTCGCGCTTATCTGTGCAAGTTAGCCAAGCACAAACTAGCCAAGCACAAAATAACCAAAACCATTCGTTAAAAAATAAAGCTAACGTCGAGATAAAAAAAACCAGTAAAAATCGTGGTGATAATAACGAAACTGAGCGTTACCAAGCAAAATATTCCCCAGCAATTAACACGCTTATAAATGCTTATTATTTAACGTTGAACACGGCAAATTGCTTGCATTTTGAACAATATAAAAGTGTTGAAGATGAAGCGTTGACCGTTGATATTAAAGGGCAGGTGAAAGCCGAATCCAAACTCAATCTCAAACTAAAGCCCAAGTCTAAAATAATTCAAATAGAAAAAGCAGCTCAAACAGCTAAAGCAGGGGTAATTGCACCACTTGTATCTTTGGCTGATAAAATTAGTGATGCGGTTAATGCTGAGCAAACATTTGATACTAGTGCTGAGATTAGTGTTGGCAGTAGTGCTGATACTAGCCCAGTTAAAAGAAGTAAAGCCGAGTCAGCAAGTCAGCCATTACCTAAACTATTCACTTCGCTTTGCCTAAAAGCAAAACAACAGTTTGTATTAAATCACTCAGCTAATAAAAACTTAACTAGCAAAGAGTTAAGTCAGAACGAACACCAAAAGAGTCACACTAAAGCGGTAAGTGTTTACGATCAGCATAACGCCTTATGGTTGATAAAAATTAGCAAAAAAGAACAAGCTATTGCCAATATCACCAGTTATATATTGAGTGCTTATCCCGCATTTATAGCACGAAGGTGTGAAGGCTTTTGTTATGCCATACAAGCATTAACCATTGAAGACTCAGCTTATCTAGCTATTTACAGCGCTTTTGACGTAGCCCCTGTCGAGCAAATAAACACAATTTCACCATGCTTGTTGACCTTAAGTGAAGATATGGCTTTTATTAGTCAGAGCCTAGCACTGGCTAAAATAAAGTACGGCAGGGTTCATCAAGTAACAAACCGTAATGTTGCTGATTTAAGCCCTGAAAATATTGTTGGCTATTTACAAAGAATAGCTAAGGATTAGGAGCTCAATTTAAGCGAAGCTTTTTAGATAGTAGATAGTAGATAGTAGAGGTTAAAGAGTTGACCAATGTTGATCAACTCGATGTGAAAGCATATTTTTACACTAGTTTTTCTGCAAAAAACGCTAATGTACGCTCCCATGCAAGGTCTGCATTTTCTTTATCATATCGCCCTGTAGAATCGTTATGAAAACCATGATTAGCATTTTTATACATGTGCATTTTATAAGGGACACCGGCCTGTTTTAAGTCGCTTTCATATTCAGGCCAAGATTTATTCACTCGTTCATCAAGCTCACCTAGTTGAACAAGTAACGATGCTTTAATGTTTTTTCTTAACTCTTTCGCTGCTGGTGTGCCGTAAAAGGGGACGCCGGCGATAATAAGATCAGAGTCAATAGCTGCTAAATAATTAACCATATAACCGCCAAAACAAAAGCCTACAGCACCTAGCTTGCCGTTACTTCTTGGGTGTTGCTTAATAAAGTTTGCCGCCGCTACAAAGTCATGTTGAATCTTAGCGCGATCCATTGTTTTTTGCATTGCTCTACCTTCATCGTCATTACCAGGGTAGCCGCCTAAAGGAAATAAAGCATCGGGCGCAAAGGCAAGGTAGCCAGCTTTAGCCAAACGGCGAGCTACATCTTTAACATAAGGGTTTAAACCTCTGTTTTCATGAATAACAAGTACAACGGGCAGGGTGCCTGTTTTATTGGTTGGTGTAACTAAATAGCCTGCTCCGGTGCCGTAGCCGTTCGGCGAGTCAAAAGATTCATACGTTGCTTTTATGTCAGCATCATTAAAAGAAACTTGTTCAGCTAAGGCGTAATTAGGTAAAAGTGCCGATGTGAGTACGGATATTGAGTACCCCACAGCCACTAAAGTACCAAGCTTTGCCATAAATGTTCTACGATCCATGCCGCCATGTGCATAAGAGTCGTACCAGTCAAATGCTTCTTGAGGGATATCATTGTTTAGTTTTTTTGACATTTTAATCTCACTTATGAATGTTGATTTTTGACAAAACATGAACGCTTTACCTAGGGGTAAAGTAGGATAATTTCTCGAGTAGCACAACTTAAAAGTCAATATTTAACGTTAAGGTTTAAGCAGGCTAGCTGTTTCAATGTATCCGGTTGAGGCACAAACTATTTTCAAACAGGCTACTTATATCAAATTGCTTAAAAAAGACTAGTTAGAACGGATAAGTTACCTCCTTTTAAGGTAAGTAGTTATTTCAACAAGTACAGCATTGAGGTTTTCAATTTCATCGGTTTTACTGGCTTGTTAAGTAATAGAATATCGTTAGCTTTAACCTCGTTCTTTAACTCTTTACTGTAATTGGCGGTGATCATAATTACCGGCAGTTCATTATCGCGTAAGCTATTTATCTCGGTTGAAACGTCTAAACCATTAACGCCGTCGTCAAGATGGTAATCCACGATGAGTATGTCTGCATGGTCATCTGCCACATTCACTTGTTCTTGCAAATGTTTCAAGCTAGTTGCGGTGGTTACAATAAAATCCCAGCCGCCTAATAACTCAGCCATACCGGCACAAACGGTCGCATCGTTATCAATAATCCATATTTTACGCTTAGCTAAAGCCGTATTATCAAGGATGTAATTTTGAGGGTTTATGGTTTGAGGTAAGTCACTTAATTTACCTAAGGGCACTTTTACCGAAAAAACTGAGCCTTTACCTAAGGTAGAATTAACCATAATAGGTTGCTCTAATACGGTTGAAATTTTATCGACAATGGCAAGCCCTAAGCCTAGGCCGTTACGAAACGCTGATTGAGACGATTTAAGACGTTTAAACTCCTTAAATATCTCTTGAAGCTGGTCTTGGGCAATACCCATACCGTTGTCCCATACTTCGATTGAAACATGATCTCCTTGGCGTCTACACCCAAGCAATACCTTGCCATTATTTGCATACCTAAAGGCATTAGAAAGAAAGTTACGTAAAATACGCGCTAATAATACGCTGTCAGAATTAACCACAAGATCGCTACTAACATAGTGTAACTTTACTTTAAATTGTTCACTGGTTTGTTGGTATTCACTGGCTAGATTGTTCAGTAATTCTGATAATTTAAATGAGCTTTTATCAGCTTTTACCACACCAGCATCTAGTTTTGAAATATCCACCAAGGTACAAATTAAATTCTCTAAATCGTCTAATGAATTAGACACAGAGCCGAGCAACTTTTTGGTATGAGTTTCTAACGTTTTTTCCATTAAAGAACTGGTAAATAACTGCGCCGCATTTAAGGGTTGTAATAGGTCATGGCTAACAGCAGCTAAAAATTTTGTTTTGGTGCTGTTGGCAAACTCAGCTTCACTTTTGGCTTTATGTAAATTCGCTTGTGCCTGGCTGCGCTCAGCTACTTCAACAATTAACTTATCGTTTAACCCTTGCAGTTGAACCGTTCTTTCTTGCACTCTAATTTCAAGTTGATCATGAGCTTTTTGCAGCGCAAGGGCATCTTTTCTACGTGCGGTAATGTCGCGAATAAGCACGAAAAACCCAAGAACATGGCCTTTATTGTCGCGATTAGGCACATAAGATTTTAAAAGATAGCAAGGCTCACCTTTTTTGTTTTTTTCTTCCATGGCAAAGCTGACACTTTCACCTTTTAAAGCGCGATCAACATAAGATTTTAATTCAGTGAAATTAGTATGCACACGACTTTGTTCAAGCTCCAAACCATTAAGTCCGCCTTGCGGCAAACCATACCAGTCAACATACACTTGGTTAGTAAACTGATATTTTAGATCTTCGCCTATGTAGGCGATCATCGCGGGCACATTATCAGTAATTAATCGCAGCCAACTTTCACTTTTTCTTAACGATTCTGCATAACGATGACGTTCGGTAATATCGCTGTAGGTTTTGATGATTTTGCCATTATTTAAACGATGATCACGTATTTCTAAAACCGTTCCATTCATTAGCGTTTGGGTATAATAATAGTTATCGGTACTAGATTTTGGTGCGAGATCAAGCTCGGTTAAGTTTTGCACATTATTGGTGTTGGGCATTGCCCGTAAAAGGTTTGGCGATAATTGACTAATTTGTGCAAACCGCATATTCCATACTTCAATTTTGTTTTGGCTGCTAATCAAAACCACACCTTGTGAAAGGTTATCAATTAAGTTTTGCAGTAACAAAGACTTTTGCGCCATGCCACGCTCGTATCGGGCGCTTTCTGCATTTTTAATGGCAGTAATATCGGTATAAAGCATTACCCAACCACCTTCGCTGGTGCGATGTTCGTTGAGTTGGAACCAACGATCGTCTGATAGCTGATATACGGGGCTGGCAAAATTATCCCCCGGTGATGCTCGACGAATAATGCCACGTGTTTTAGCTAACTCTTTTAAGTCATTAAGGTTTGCACCTTCAACAATAGGTAAGCCAGAATCACTCCAAAAGCTGGCAAAGTTACTGTTTTGAAGAATAATTCTGCCATCGTTATCGAGTAAAACAAAGGCTTCTGTAATGCTTTCAATCGCATCTATAAAGCGTTGTTTAAATAAGTTGGCAGTATCATTTGCTTGTTTTAATGCTCGGTTACTCGACTCTAATTTTGCGAGTGTTTCATTCAGTGTTTGCGTTTTTTCTCTTACTTGTTCAGCTAAGTGCACAGAATGTTCAAAAGCGGTGTAGGGGGCATATTGATTTTCGCCACTGTCTTCAACACGTTGCATTAAAGCATTGTTAATTTTAATAAGTTTAGCATTTTGATGTTTTAGCAAAGCCAACTCATCTTTTAAAGCTTGCTCACTCATTGTCGCCTCCAGCGATGAAAACGCCGGTAAAAGTTTGGTTTAAGTGAATACCATTAGTATGTTCGCCGTAGGTATTAAAACCAACAATGTTGTATTGGGCATTTAAACGTCTTACTCGCGATTCTAAGCCTTTTTGTTCAATTTCAAGCCGCCTTAAAAAGCAATCACAGGTTAGGACTAATTCAGGGGCACCATAGCGTTGTGAAATTTCACCAAGTTTGTCTGTTACAGGGGAAAATATATCGCCCATTTCTACGGCTGTTAGCACAATACCAACATCCACTGCGCAGTAAAATGTTAAGCTTAAATCTGCTTCATTCACTTTTTGAATAGAACGAATATAGTAGTCACCGCCGACTTTAACCGCTAATGGATTAAGCGAAAATACTTCTGGGCTTAAATCTTTCAGGTCAATATTGAGTAATTTTGCATACTCTAATGCTGCAGACTCGGCGTTTAATTCGTACACCGTTCTGTTGGCTGCGTCAGCATCGGTAACCACGAGTTTTTCTATTGGTCGCTTGATGTGGTGACAGGTAAAAACTTCAAATGGCAAAATGGTGTTAACCATAATAACAATTGCAGCGTTTCGATAAAATTTTCCGTGATAATAAACATGAGTCTTAGTTAAATTTATGTCGTCGCCCGCCGAACCACCAAAATGCGGAATAGCTCTAGCAGCAGAGTTTAAGGTAACTAAAAACTGTTCTTCGCTTGAAGAAAGGCCATCGAGTAAGGTGAGTAAGAAACTGTTATTTTTTATCTCTGTTAACTCTTTCGATTGGCAGCTTTCAACTAACTCATTAATGGTTGACTGAGCATTGATGGTGTCGAATTTTTCCATCGACTCAATTAATGTAGCGCAAATAGCAAAGTATTGGCTGGAAAATCCGATAGCAACTATGGAGTGCTGTTCGTAACCTTGGTTTGTGACTTCGCCAGCGGTAGTACATCCGACAATATCAACATCGGTAAAGGTGCTTTCCATACTTTGTGCTAGGGTGTCTAGCGCATAAGTAGAGGAGCAATAGAAAAGCACAAAGCTGATGTTCGCTTTATTTAATTGTTGATATAGTTCAAGGCTTGCAATGGCAGGGTCTATTGCTTTACTAACTGCCGTAACTGTTTTTATTTCATGCATACATTCGGCTCATCATTATGTAGATAACCATCATATAGTTTACTGGTTACAGTTCAACACCTTTATCGGTGAAGGCTTTGTTTTATTTGCATATTTATTAACTACGCAGAGCTTAGGGCTTTCAATAACCACAACACATTCTAAGCATTGAATACATTCACTGTAGTCAATTGCACCTGTGGGTTTAATGGCGTCTATACCACATTTTTTATTACGACAAAGCTGACATGGTGAGCCACATTCATCACGACGTCTTAACCATTTAAATATGGGGTATCGACCAATAATTGCTAATCCTGCGCCTAACGGACACAAATAACGACAATAAAATTTATGAATTTTCAAGCTCAAAAGTAGCAGTAAAACAGCATACAAAACAAACGGCCAATAGCGCACAAAATTAAGTGTTATGCTGGTTTTAAAAGGCTCTATTTCAGCCAGTTGCTCTGCTAGTGTTAGTGAGTAAAAAGAACAAGCGACTAACAATACCAGCAATACATATTTTACTTTTTGACCCGCTTTATGGTGTTGAGGCTTAATTTTAATTTGTTTTATTTTCAGTTTAGTCGCTATCAAAGTCATTATTTCTTGTAGCGCACCAAAAGGGCATAACCAACCACAGAACAAACCTCGGCCCCACAAGAACAGGCTAATAAAGACAAAAATCCATAAAATAAATATTATCGGATCAAGCAGAAATACTTCAATGTTAAAGCCTTGTTTGATTGACAATAACAAGGTGTAAATGTTGACAACAGACAACTGCCCTTGGGAATAAAAGCCGATAAAGCCGATAACAAATATCAAGGAGATAAAGCGTACTTGGTGAGTTAACTTTTCATTTTTCGCCAACGTTTCTTGCTTAATAAAAATTAGTGTTAAGGCGATAAGATATATGCAAAGTATGATTATTTCATTACTTCGTTGTAGCCAAAGCTTTAGCCATAATGGTTGCGCTTTTTCAGGTTGAACTAAAGGCGTTTTATCAAGAAACAAAGTTTCAGGTAATGTACTCGCAAAGTTAAAGTTGTGTTGTTTTTTAGATAAAAATGATTGGTTATAGTTAACAGCTAACGACAGGGTTAACTCTTTGTTTAGCTCAAAACCAGATTGAGACTTAATACGGAACACTTTAATTTCATTATAGTCGGGTATTTCAAGTGCAAACCTAGGATTGAAATAGCTATAAAAGTCGACATCGCGCATATCAACCGGCAGTGCGGTTTGCGTTGCGCTTAAACGACTAGGAACGGTTTGTGGAATAAACGCTTCACTAACAAAAGCATAGTTACCGCGATTTAATACCATTAAGGCATGTTCACCGGGGATTAAACTTTCGAGTAAGCGTTGGTATTCTGTTTGACCTAATAAGTTTTTACCCACAATAGGGATGTTAGCAAATCCGAAATATAAATCGATAAAGTCGTTGCTATCTTCACTTAGTTTTTCAATTGTATTTGTCAGTGTACTTGATTCGTTTTGGGTTAAGGCGAGTGCTTGGTCACGTGTTAATTGCCAGTGCTGTATATATTTTTTCTCAAGCAGTTGTTCAAAGCTTAATTTTTCAAAAAAGTCGGGATCAACCACGAAATTTGAAGGCGCAACGAAGCCAGATAACTTTTCGCGTGCCACTTTGAGTGCAGAAGCAATTATGGTGTCGTTAACGACTAATACTGAAATGGTAGCGCGGGTAATGCCATCGAAATAGGTGGCATCTTTTGACGATTTATCGCGGGCATTAATAATAAAGCGTTCTTTAATTGAATGGTTTTGATACTGGTTAATAAAATTAAATAATGGCTGTTCGCCTAGTCCGTGCAGGAATATTGGTTCATGATGATTTAATATTTTTAAGCCGGTAATTACGCCTTGAGTGTCAATACCAATAAGAATATTGACAGTTTGCCCTGAAAAACCAATGAAGTTGGTAAAATCGTCTGACTCAAAGACATAACCGAGTAAATCGCCTAACTGATAAACCGGCGTTACGGCAATTTTTTTATCAACAGGGCCTAAACGTGTTGCACTAGGAAATATTTCGGCAATATCGGCAGAAATAGAGGTGGTATTTTGAGGCTCAACAGGAGAAAAAGAAAAAGAATAAAAAGAAGGTGCAAGCATAAAAACAAGCATGAAAATCACTCTTGTCATTAGGAAGTTGAGTATTTTTAAATGCATGCTAACACCCCTAAAAATCGTTACAAACTGATCAGTATTTGCGGAATAAAAAAGTGCCAGTCTCGTTAAAGAAAGGCACCCTAATACACATCGAGGGCTAGGTTAAAAGAAACCTAAAGGACTCGTGCTATAGCTTACTAATAAGTTTTTAGTTTGCTGATAATGATCAAGCATCATTTTATGGTTTTCACGACCGATACCTGATTTTTTATAACCACCAAATGCTGCGTGAGCTGGGTATAAATGGTAACAGTTAGTCCATACTCGACCCGCTTCAATACCACGTCCAACTCGGTGTGCAAGGTTGGCGTCACGTGTCCATAAACCCGCGCCTAAACCGTAAACTGAATCGTTAGCTATGGCTAATGCTTCGGCTTCATCTTTAAAGGTAGTTACTGCAACAACCGGTCCAAAAATTTCTTCTTGGAAGATGCGCATTTTGTTATTACCTTTTAAAATAGTAGGTTGGATGTAGTAACCCGTATCAAGTGAATCGCCTAAGCTTTCTTTATTGCCGCCAGTTAAAAGCTCAGCACCTTCATCTTTACCAATAGTTAGGTAGCTCATGATTTTCTCAAATTGCTCTTGAGATGCTTGAGCACCCACCATAGTTTCAGTATCGAGTGGGTTGCCGCGAATAATTTTGTTCGCTTTTTCGATGACTTTTTCCATAAATTCGTCGAAAATATCTTCTTGGATTAAGGCTCGAGACGGACAAGTACAAACCTCACCTTGGTTAAAGAAGCCTAAAACAAAACCTTCAGCACACTTTTCTAAGTAGTCATCTTCAAATTGTGTTATGTCTTTAAAGAAAATATTCGGTGATTTACCACCAAGTTCTACCGTTGATGGAATAAGATTTTCAGCGGCACATTTAAGAATGTGTCCACCAATTGCGGTAGAGCCTGTGAAGGCGATTTTACCAATGCGTGTGCTTGTAGCTAGTGCTTCACCGGCTTCTTTACCAAAACCATTGACTATGTTTAAAACGCCTGGCGGAAGTAAGTCAGCAATAATGTCCATTAAGACTAAAATACTGACCGGTGTTTGCTCAGCAGGTTTTAAAATTACACAGTTACCAGCAGCAAGTGCAGGCGCAAGCTTCCATGCCGCCATTAATATTGGGAAATTCCAAGGAATTATTTGACCAACAACACCAATTGGCTCATGAAAATGATAAGCAACAGTCTCGTTATCTATTTGCGAAAGAGAACCTTCTTGTGAACGAATACAGCCGGCAAAGTAGCGAAAGTGATCAGCACATAATGGAATATCAGCCGCAAGCGTTTCGCGCACTGGCTTACCGTTATCCCATGTTTCAGCAACGGCAATTTTCTCAAGGTTTTCTTCAATACGGTCAGCAATTTTCAGGAGCACTCTAGAGCGGTCTTGAACTGATGTTTTGCCCCAAGCTTCTTTAGCGCCATGAGCTGCATCAAGGGCTAATTCAATATCTTCGCTGCTTGAACGAGGAATTTCACAAATAACTTCACCAGTAACAGGGGTAGTGTTGGTAAAATAATTTCCCTTAACAGGAGCTACCCACTGACCATTGATAAAGTTTTCATATTTAGGTTTAAAAGAAACAACAGAACCTTCACTGCCTGGGTTTGAATAGATCATATATCACCTCGTGTCGAGACCAGCCAGAGTAATACTCTTTCCATGGCCCTATTTATGTTTGCTCTAGTTATTACTAAAACGTTTTTTTCGTGTATCTATAGTAATGCGGTGCAAGCAAATGGAACTATTACCCATAGGCTTTAAAAACATCATACTTTGGGACGAGTTGCTTGGTTTTTATGGGGCTATCACTAATTTTTAAGGTAAAAAAAAGCTTTTGAAAAATATCAAAAGCTTTTTAAATGCAGGGAGAGTAGGGCTGGTGTTACATTACTATGGGAGTCGCTTTGTATTCAGCCCTTCTATTATTGCTTGCGGTAATTGCTTGCGATAATTACTTAGGTAATTTAAAGGTCCAAACACTACCACCTTGGTTAAAGTGCTTAATACGTTCTGCAACGTCGCCGCCCCATAAAGGAACTGCGCCACCCCAACCAGAAAGTACTGACAAGTATTGTTCGCCATCCATTTCCCAGGTAATAGGTGAGCCTACAATGCCTGAGCCTGTATTAAATTTATATTTTACTTCACCTGTTTTAGCGTCAAGGCCTAATAAATAGCCTTCTGGTGTACCGGTAAATACTAAGTTACCTGCAGTTACTAAAACACCACCCCATAAAGGTGCGTAGTTATTGTAGCGCCAAATAACTTTACCCGTTTTAGGGTCGATTGCTTTTAGCACACCAATGTAGTCTTCATTAATGGCTTTTATGGTAAAACCAGCACCTAAGTATGCTGCACCTTTTTTATAGGCAGTAGGCTCATTCCAAATATCCATTTGCCATTCGTTTGCAGGCACATAAAATAATTCTGTATCTTGGCTGTAAGCCATTGGCATCCAGTTTTTGGCACCTAAGAAGGCTGGCGCTGAAACAACAGTACTACCTTTATTTCCGTCTTTTGATTTACTAGGATCACCAGGTCTGTTGCTATCAACATAGATTGGACGACCTTCATCAGTTAGTCCTGAAGCCCAAGTAATTTTATCTGCAAATGGGAAACCACGTATAAAGTCACCATTTTCACGATTAAGTACGTAAAAGAATCCGTTTCTGTCGGCTGTAGCCGCAGCTTTTATGGTTTTACCTTTTTCTTTATAATCGAAAGAGATAAGTTCGTTTACGCCATCAAAATCCCAACCATCATGCGGCGTTGTTTGAAAGTGCCATACAATTTTACCGGTATCTGGGTCGATAGCTAAACGTGAAGATGAGAAAAGGTTATCGCCTGGTCGTAAATGAGAGTTCCAAGGTGCTGGGTTACCTGTGCCAAAGAAAAGCAAATCAACGTCAGCATCATAAGTACCACCTAACCAAGGCGCAGCGCCACCTGATTTCCAAAGCTCTGCTGGCCAAGTTTGTCCTGGCTTACCGCCAGAAATACCATTGTCCATTTTTTTACCGTTTTTCCAAATGTAGCCCATGTGGCCTTCAACAGTTGGACGTTCCCATACTAATTTACCATTTTTAGCATCGTAAGCTCTTACTTTACCTACAACACCAAATTCGCCACCGGCAACACCTGTAATGACCTTACCTTTAACTATAATAGGTGCGGCGGTAATTGAATAACCGGCTTTGTAGTCTTCTACTTTCTTTTTCCAAACGACTTTACCGGTGTCTTTATGCAATGCGACAAGTTTCGCATCAAGCGTACCAAAAATAACTAGATCATCGAATAATGCCACGCCACGGTTAATAACATCACAACATGGCATAATGCCATCTGGTAATCTTGCATCGTATTGCCAAAGTTCGTCACCCGTATTTACATCAATTGCATACACACGTGAGTATGAACCAGTGATATACATAACGCCGTCTTTCACCATAGGTTGAGATTCTTGACCACGTTGTTTTTCGCCGCCTAATGAAAAAGACCAAACCGGATGCATTTGCTTAACTGTTTCGGTATTTATTTTATCAAGTGGACTGTAACGCTGACCTTTTAGGCCAAGTCCGTAGGTTACTACGTCATTAGTTGTCATTTGGTCATTGGCAATGTCTTTATCGGTTACACCTGCGTTTGCTAGGCCTGTAAACGTTAGAGACATAGCAATAGATAATGACAATATTTTATTTTTACCTGCTGTTATCATTGTTATTTCCTCTTGGGTTATAAATATACGTAACGATATTTTGTCTTTTTATCTTCCTGTAGCCTTGGTTAGATCCGGCGTGTTTTCTTGTTTGAATCCATACATTTTTACAGTCTACAGCCATGTTATATTTTGGTGTTTTTAACGGCTATCACTCAGCGGTCGAATTTTTTTCATCATTTAGTATGAATAAGGGGATGAGTAAACCGTTGCTATTGAGGTTGCTCCCTAGCAACTGAGTACAATGCAGGCAGTTGATATATTGCGTAATGATCTTCGAATATTTTTTTAATTTCTCCCGATGCAATCATAGCTTCAACAATATCAGCAACAGCATAACCTAGTTGGCGATAGTCACTTTTAACCGCCATGCCAATATCCCATTGTTGTTTACCAATATTAGGAAAGGCATTTGACGCTAATTGATAATTTGGCGAGGAGAGTTGGTGCTGGTAATAACTTATTTGGCTTCTTAACCCCATTACCGCATCAATTTTTTGCTCATGCATAGCAGTAAAAGCCGATTCCACAGTGTTAAATTGTTTGGCTCTTTTACTCATTCGCCCATTAAAAACTGACATTAAGTAAAACTGAGGAATAGAATCTACTTCTACACCAATGTCGTGATATTGAAATACTGCCATGGTGCTAACATCTTCAATTTTCTGATTATTGAAGGCTATTTTCCAAGATTCAGTATGGTAGGGCGCGAACATGTGTACTTGTTCATGCACCAGCTCGCCAATATCATCACGCAGAAGAGAATATGCTTTGTCGTAGGGCACGCGTAGCATTAAGTCGGCGACTGTGCGTTTTAGAAAGTGGCCTTTCCAGAGGTTATTGCGTAAATCGCCTTCGACGTTTTCATCGGCAGTTACCCACCTAAAACGAAGTTTTACCCCTAATTTTTCGGCAATTTTTCTGGCTATAACAACGTCAATACCTTTAGCTTCGCCATTTTCTTGATACGAAAATGGGATATAGTCTCGATATACCGCTACTACAATTTCATTACTTTCAATAATGTCATCATAGGATCTAGCAAAAGCTGTTGAGCAAAAAATGCTACAACAACTTAGCCAAAAAATTAACGCGTTAAAGTTACTTTTTTTCACTGACAGACTCTAACCATGTACGAATAGACCAAAGTGCTTCTTGGTTTAAATGCTCTGTCATTTTCGGCATATAAACTGCGCCATTACGAACTGCACCATTTTGCACTCGATACACATACCATTCATCACCGTCATAATCGCTGGCAAGCTCCCGTAAATCGGGAGCAATACCACCTGAAATTCCTTCTAAGCCATGGCAGCGCGCACAATTTTGGTTATACGCTGAAGCGCCAACACGTAAAATCTCTTTGCGGGTATCACCTTCAGATTCGCGATACGGGTTAGTATCACTCCACTCTTCACCTAACGTTGGTAATGTTGAGGTATCAATTGATTGCGGTGTAACTGGGCCATGAGCCGCAATACCGAATGAGCAAATTGCTATCAATGCAATTAAATAGCAGCGGCCTTTATTAAGTTTTATCATTGTGAGTACCTCATTTTCTACGTAAGTTATTCGTGGAGTTTAATTTTGATAGCCTCATCATAAGGATGTGAGCTATGTTCAAGAATTATACTTTAGCGCGTTAGGCCTCCTCCTTTAGTATGAGTTTATCGTGTTTATAGCGTGTGTTTTTTGTTTATAGTTTTAATTATCAATGGTTTGCGGTGATTATTGGTAGGTGTTGATGATTTTAAATTTAAGCAATTATTCTATATGCTTAAGGTTGATAGCTCGATTCGAGCTCTATTCGACTTTATAGTCTTGGGACTTTGCTAATGTTTGAGTTCACCATGTTTTTAATTGTTATTTTTACCGTGTTCATATTTACCCAGTCACTGTCTGCGATAGTAAATATAAGTGCTAAGAAGCAATTTTTTGCTATTGGTTTGTCGCTAATTTGCTTAACAACTCTAGCGCAACCCCAGCCCATTACGTTACAAATTAGCTATGTTAAGTTTGATCAACAACAAGCTAGCAATGTGCTGAATATTTTCAAAATACCAGAAGATAGTGGCTATATGGGGGCTGAACTTGCAATAAATGACTCGAATACTACTGGTAAGTTTTTAAAGCAGCATTTTACATTAAGCAATTTTAGTACGGCGAAAAGCGATGATTTTTTACGTTATTTAGATGCGAAGTATCTACAAGGGCAACAAGTTTTTATTCTTGACGCCCCCTTCGTTGAGCTAGTTAAAGTTGATAATTGGGCAAAAAATAAGTCAGTGTTACTTTTAAATGTGAGCGAGTCGTCAGATGAATTACGCTCTACTCAGTGTTTAGCTAAGGTGTTTCATACCAGTGTTAGTAACGCGATGAAGTCTGACGCGCTTGCGCAGTGGCTATTGTATCGTCGTATGAATAAGGTGTTGTTAGTACAAGGCAATAAAGCAGAAGATATTCAATTGGCGCATTCCTTTATACGCTCAGCAAAACGATTTGGCATAAAAATTATTGACAAAAAACAATGGGATTTTAATACCGACCTTAGGCGCAGCACTCAGCAAGAAATTCCATTATTTACCCAAACAGTGCAAGATTATGATGCCGTTTATGTTGCAGATAAAAGCAAAGAATTTGCTGAGTTTATCCCTTTCAATACCTATTTACCGCGACCTGTTATTGGCTCAGCTGGCTTAGAAGCGTTAGCTTGGCATGGTGCAATTGAACAGTGGGGCGCAACGCAGTTACAAAACCGCTTTACGGATTTAGCTAGTCGTGCAATGAATGAAACCGACTTTTCGGCATATTTAGCTGTCCGTAGTATTGCCCAATCAGTACATAAACTGCACTCTAAAGGCAGTGAAAAGCTTAAAGAATATATCAGCTCAGATAAGTTTGAACTCGCCGCATATAAAGGCCGCAAGCTAAGCTTTAGGTCTTGGAACCGACAATTAAGAATGCCACTTGCGTTGGTGCATCCTCATGCTTTGGTGTCGCAATCACCTCAGCCGGGTATGTTACATCCCGTCACTGAACTTGATACGCTTGGCTTTGATGATCAAGAATCTCACTGTAAATAAGGCTCACCATTACTTATGAAAAATTTAACCCTTGCTAGCTTATTTTTCTTCGCCGCTACTTTGCATATCAATACGAGTTATGCCACTGAATTTGCTTATGTTACGAATGAGAAAGACGATAATATTTCAGTAATTGATTTAAGCCAAAATAAAGTCATTAAAACCATACCAGTTGGCGAGCGACCGCGCGGTATTATTTTTAATAAGCAACATTCCTTGGCCTACATTTGTGCCAGCGAGTCAGACCGAATTCAAATTTTAGATCTTAATACCGAGCAAATTGTTGGTGAGTTACCCTCTGGCGAAGACCCTGAAACTATTGCTTTACACCCAAATGGTAGCATTATTTATACCTCCAATGAAGACGATGCACTGCTTACCGTGATTGATATAGAAACCGCAACGGTTGTTGCTCAAATCGATGTTGGTGTTGAGCCTGAAGGGTTAGCGGTGAGTCCTGATGGAAAAATTGTGGTAGTTACCTCAGAAACCACCAATATGGTGCATTGGATATACACTGAAAATAATACCAACTTTGCCAACACGTTAGTGGGTGCTAGACCTCGCTCGGCTAAATTTACTGACGACGGAAAGTTTTTATGGGTTAGCTCTGAGATTGGTGGGGCAGTGGTGGTGCTTGATGTAAACACACAAGAGATTGTTAAAGAGTTTACCTTTGCTATTCGGGGTATACACCGTGATCGAGTTCAACCGGTGGGGGTAGAGTTATCAAGCGATGGTCGCTTTGCTTTTGTGGCGCTTGGCCCGGCAAATCATGTAGCGGTTATTGACCGTAAAACCATGGAAGTTGATAAATATTTGTTAGTTGGTCGCCGTGTTTGGCAATTGGCGTTTAACGATGATCAAAGCCAATTGTTAACTACTAATGGCATCAGTGGTGATGTTTCGGTGATTGATGTTAAAGCAATGAAGGTGACTAAATCTATTAAAGTAGGGCGTTACCCGTGGGGCGTAGTAATACGAAACGTGCCATGAGCATAGTGACTAATCAGCTGAGTTTTCATTACGGTAAAAAAACGGCAATTGATAATTTAAGCTTGAATATTAACCGTGGTTTTAACGTGTTGCTTGGGCCAAATGGCGCAGGAAAAAGCACCTTGTTTTCAATGTTAACAGGCCTTTCTCAAGCAACTTCAGGTAGCGTTAATATTAATGGTTTTGGCCTTAAAGAAAATCGTCCTAAAATCATGCGTTCAATGGGCGTGGTTTTTCAGCAAAGTACACTTGATTTAGATTTATCTGTAAAACAAAATTTAGTTTATTATGCCGCGCTGCATGGTATTTCAGCATCGCAAGCACTGAATAATATCAGCGATATATTAGCGCAATTGCAATTAACGCAACGGCTTAATGACAAAGTGCGTTCGCTAAATGGCGGGCATAGACGTCGAGTTGAAATTGCCCGTGCATTAATTCATCAACCCAAAGTATTACTGCTTGATGAAGCTACCGTAGGTTTAGATATTGATAGTAGAAAAATGATCACCGAATATGTGGGTAAACTCTGCAAAGATTTAAATATTTGCGTGTTATGGGCAACTCATTTAATTGACGAAATAGCAGAGAATGATCAACTTATATTAATTAACGAAGGAAAAATTACCGCACAGGGCGTAAGTAGTGAACTATGTAAGGAAAATAACGTTGACGACATATATCAACTGTATCGTCGACTAACCACTAGTTCGGAGCTTATCTAATGGGCAGCCAATATCTGTATTGTTTTAATGGCATTGTTAAACGTGAAGTTTTACGTTTTTTTCAACAACGTTCCCGTTTACTTAGCGCACTGGTTAGGCCTCTATTATGGTTAGTAGTATTTGCAGCAGGGTTTAGGGCGGCTTTAGGGGTGTCGATAATGGAACCTTATGGCACCTATATTACTTATCAGCAATATATCACTCCTGGTCTTTGCTGCATGATCATTTTATTTAACGGCATGCAAAGTTCGCTTTCAATGGTTTATGACCGCGAAATGGGCAGTATGAAAGTGCTATTAATGAGCCCATTACCTCGGCCTTATTTATTGTGCTGCAAATTAATTGCCAGTGCTTTGTTATCACTTTTACAAGTCGTTATTTTTTTGCTTTTTGCCCAGTTAGTCGATGTAGATATTCCACTTTTAGGTTATTTAAGTGCAATACCCGCTATTTTCTTAATTGCATTTTTTCTAGGCGCACTCGGGTTAATGTTATCTAATTTGATAAAACAATTAGAGAACTTTGCTGGCGTGATGAACTTTGTTATTTTCCCGATGTTTTTTCTGTCCAGTGCATTGTATCCACTGTGGAAGATGAAAGAAGCGAGTATTTGGTTATATTGGATTTGCGAGTTTAATCCATTCACTGCGTGTGTTGAGTTGTTACGATTCGCACTTTATGGGCAATTAAATTTTTCCGCATTGTTAACGGTGTTAATTGCTACAAGTATCGCATCATTTTTTGCACTGATGAGTTTTAAGCCACAGCTTGGGCGTAAGTAAGAGTTAACTCATATTATTATTTTAAGCAGGTGCGTAGCGTTTTTCGGTTAAATAAATAGCCGCTAAAATAAAGTAGGGTCAGATACACATTAAACTTTAATTGCTTGATATTCTCTAAAACAAGTACCGTGGCCAAGCTCTATGCTCAACATTCTTTCTTTAAATTATCAAAGCCACCAAAATCAATTAATGTGTATCTGACCCTACTTTATATATTTGATGGGTAATCGAACAGTTTGTTGGGGGATAAAAATTGAGTGTTATTTAGTGATTGTTACGAATGCCAATAATTGGCAGTGCTAATAGCTAATGCAAGTGTGTGATGAAGCTGATGCAATTATTCATGATAGGGCTTTTGTATTCAAACAGGTTCAAAAGTATCTTATAAATCATACTAACGAGGCATGTTGTTCAATAGTTCATGCACATACTCTGTTAATATCGTAAGGGTTAGAAGGTGTATACGGCAATTAAAAACATATTCTAATCAAACGAAATAAAATACGACTTAATGGCTAAAGGACGAATTAACACGCAAATTTTTAGCCTGTTATTGTGTCGATAATATTTAAAAAGTGATTAAAAAAGTGATTGAATAACTGATTTTAAACTTAATTCATATTGAATTGAAACTAAACATTAAGGATCAAAATAATGATAAAAGTTAGTGTAATGTATCCAAATTCGGCGAGTGCAAAGTTCGATATTGATTATTACTGTAATACTCATATTCCTATGGTAGTAGAGTTGTTGGGCGATGCTTTAAAGGTTGGTGCTGTAGATTCTGGACTGGCTGGTGGTGCACCTGGTGACACACCCGCATTTATTGCTATGGGTCATATGACTTTTAATTCGGTAGAGGATTTTCAAGCAGTATTTGGTCCTAATGCTGAAGTGATCATGGCTGATCTTGCTAATTTTACCAATGTAGAGCCGACCATTCAGATAAGTGAAATTAGAATTTAGTGGTATGAAGTTGAATAGAAAGCATAAGTTGACGTATTTATTCGTGATATGAGTATAAACACAGGGAAGTAAATTAGTCATACTTTAGCAGGATAAAAGCTGAATGAAATGGTTTTAAGTTACTGATTATATATGTTTTATTTGTATTTATTAGATTCTGCTTTTCTAAGCGGGGGATTGATTAATTTAGTCATCAGGTTACATTGACAGCTCTTCATTTTACTTTGAGAGTTGCTATGAAACGGACGTTAACTTTTTTATTTATTTGTACTGCACTCCCTGCTTTAGGGAACGAAATGAACGGTGTTGAAAATATTAGTATATATGGACAAACACCGCTTTCCACCAATGACTTAGCTGAAGAAAGCACCTTTGGCAGTGTACAAACAATTAACGAACAGTCGTTAGCACAATCTCAAGCTATTTCGTTAGCTGAACACATGAAAAACAAGCTAACAAGCTTGCATATTAATGACATACAAAACAATCCTTTTCAGCCTGATGTTCAATACCGTGGCTTCACTGCTTCGCCATTATTAGGCTTACCTCAGGGGATTTCTGTTTATCTTAATGGGGTGCGATTCAATGAACCCTTTGGCGACACGGTAAACTGGGATTTAATTCCGCTTGCTGCGCTTGATAAGGTGGCGTTATTCTCTGGTTCAAATCCTGCTTTTGGGCAAAATACTTTAGGTGGGGCGCTAGCACTAACGACTAAAAATGGCTTTAGTTATACCAAGCATGAGCTTGAAGCGCGCTTTGGTAGTTTTGGGCAACAACAATTTACCGTGCAATCAGGTGGCAATAATGGCAACTGGGGCTATTACATCATTGCTAACCAATACCAAGAAGATGGCTGGCGAGACTATTCTGAAAGTGAATTAAAGCAATTTTTAGCAACACTGAGTTATGTTGATGAAGACCGTTCTATTGATTTTACTTACTCTGCGAATAATAACCAATTACTGGGAAATGGCGCTGTGCCTGAAGTACTAGCCGAATTAGCAGGAAGAAGTGCCATTTACACTCAACCTGATAAAACTCATACCAGATTTCAGCAATTCAGTATTAAATCTGACAGTGTTATTAACGAGCAAATGTCGTGGCAGGGTAATGTTTATTATCGTAAAAATAAAATTAACAGTATAAATGGTGACGACAGCGATTATGAAGAGTGTGAGTCTGGTGCGCTTTATAGTTTGTGTGAAGAAGATGAAAACGATGAGTTAGAGCGCGTGCAGTTTGTTGGCTTTGATGAAGACACTTGGTTAAGTGAGCTAAGCGATATTGATGCTGATGACGTTGATGGTACTTATAATACTGGCTTTACTGATAACGAAAGTTACGGTGTGGCTTTGCAATGGGTACGAGCCAGTCATTTTGATGCAACCGATGTGCATGCAGCATTAGATAACGAATTTATTTTGGGGCTTGGCATTGATAAAGCAGATATCAGCTTTAGAAGTGATACCGAATTCGCTGTGCTGCATAACGATACTATTACTGATGATCGTTCAGTAACGGGCATTGGCTTATTCGATATGGAGTCTCGTGTTCAGTTAGAGGTGAGTAATAAACAGCATTATTTTTACTTCTTAAATACTTTAGTCATTGGAGACGATTTAACCGTTAACCTTGCTGGTCGATATAATCGTACTCACATAAGTATGCAAGACCAGATTGAAACCGGGCCAGGTTCACTGAATGGCGAACACTATTTTAACCGTTTTAACCCCGCAGTTTCAGTTAACTACCGCTTAACGCCTGAATATACCTTTAAGCTAAGTTATAGCGAATCATCACGTGCTCCTAGCCCAGCTGAGCTAAGTTGTGCAGATGAAGAAGATCCCTGTAAATTGCCGAATGCGTTTGTTGCCGATCCGCCACTTGAGCAAGTGGTGGCGAAAACAGTTGAAGCAGCTTTACAGTTTGAAAACGATAACTTTTCTGCTTTAGCAACGGTGTTTTCAACCATGAGTTATGAAGACATAATATTTCAACAAGCGGGTAATAAATCAAACCAAGGTTATTTTATCAACCTTGATAAAACGCAACGACAAGGTGTTGAATTGGCTGCCTCTACCCAAGTAAACTCGATTGATTTAGGCGCAAGTTATAACTATTTAAAAGCCACTTTTGAATCGCCTTTTGTCTCTTTTAGCCCCGTAAATCCTTTAGGCGCAAACAGACAAGTTGAAGTGGGTGACAATATTCCTGGCCAACCACAGCATCAAGTAAAGTTTCATGCTAATTGGCAACTTAATGATGCACTAAATATAGGTACTGAGATGTTGTATGCATCTTCATCATATTATCGTGGCGATGAAGCGAATGAGAATAAAAAAATTCCATCATACGCAGTGACTAATATTTATGTTAATTATCAGATAACCCAACAACTGCGCTTGTCAGCGAAAGTTGATAACCTTTTTGATCGTAAGTTTGAAACTTTTGGCACTTACGGTGAGGCAGATGAAGTGTTAGAGGAAATTTATCCTGACACGGAATTTGATGAATACTTTGTTGGTCCATCTAGACCGCGATCAGCAAGTATTAGCATTAACTATCAATTTTAACTATCAATTTTAACTATCAATTTTAGTTATTAATTTTAACCATTAACATTAGGCATGAATTTCAGCTTTAGTTATGAATGAGTAATCTCAACAGTACGGTGCTAATTTGACCGTACTGTTTGATGATTTATGCGAAGCTAATGGTTATGCAGCAACGATATTTTGATTTGCTGTTTGAGCGAATTTTTTACATTTCTGGAGAAACTCAGTGCACTCTAATTTATCAACAACAAACGCTAACGCGGTGAATTATGAGCGAGCTAATATTGTTGTTTCTCCATTGCGACAGCAAATATCGCAAGAGCTTCACAATAGACCATCTCCTCAGGTTTATGTGCCCACTTCAATTACACATCTAGCTGTACGCATAACTGAGCAAGAACGTGATTTAGAATATCAGCAAATATATACCTTATGTCAGCGTTACAACGTCAATCCTCCCATACGTGAGGCAAGTTGTTATTATCAAGATTTTGGTGGTTTTGAACTTCGTTGGGAGCGCCATTTGGAGTTTTCAAGTTATAGTTTTATTCGCAAAGGGCTAGGTAAATCACTTTTTGATGGTTATGCCACTGAGTTCTTACCGCAAGAATGGTTTGATAATATTGTCGGTGAGCTAGCAAGTGCAGTGAATTTAGTGATTCACGAAGAAGATCTATCTGAACAAGCCCTCTATCATGCCTTTGAAGGTCACCAAGTGCTTGGCAGTAATGTTGCAGATGATCGCGCCAATGTTTATACCTCATTTAAATTACACAGTGATGGCTTTAGCCGAATTCTCATTCAAAGTAAGTTACTTAATAGTTATCAAGCTGGGCGTTTAATACAGCGCATGTTAGAAATTGAAACCTATCAAATGATGGCGTTGCTGAGTTTACCTATTGCCCGATCGTTATCGCCTAAAGTGGCAAAAATGGAAAACGATTTAGTCGCTATTAATCAGCAAATGGCTGATAGCCAAAAAGTTAATGACGGCGAAATGCTCGACAAACTTTCAGAGTTAGCGGGTAAAACCGAACAACTTATTGCTGATATTAGTTACCGTTTTAGTGCGACCAATGCGTATTATGAATTAGTGTGTTCTCGGCTAAAGCAATTAAAAGAAAGTGATATTGCAGGAACTGAACGAATTAATGAATTTGTTACTCGCAGGCTTAGCCCAGGTATTCGAACGTGTCAGGCATTGTCTGTGCGCTTAGAAGATCTAACCCGACGTATTGCTCGTGCAAGTAGTTTATTAAGAACCCGAGTTGACCTAGCTATAGAACAACAAAATCAACAACTGCTGTCAGCGATTAATCAGCGTGGTGTAGTGCAATTACGTTTGCAGCAAATGGTCGAGGGAGTTTCTGTCGCTGCTATGGCTTATTATTTAATGGGCTTACTCGATTATGTTTTGAATGCGATAAAGTCTTCAGGTTTCTCGGTTAATAAGGTAATGGTTAAAGGATTTGCAGTGCCTATTATTTTGATTTCTACTTGGTTGTTGGTTCGGATTGCTATTCGTTACATTAATAAAGGGAAAGATTAAAAAGTTAAATAAAATAATGTCGTTTAATCAATTTCACAGGTATACCTTCAACTTTTATGTGATATCGTCAAGATTTTAAGTGAGCGGTAGAACAGTGTGCTAAAGACATTATATTCATTTTATCCTCCTTATATCATCCTAAAGCATTACACCTTTATCGTACGACTAAAGGGCAGTTTATTTGGTTAAGTTGGCTCATTTTATTTACGGCTGAATTTTTTATTATAAATACACATTTATAATAAAAACCGGAAGCATAAAATGACTAAACTATTTAAAGTAAGCGTGATCTCTGCAACATTAGCTATGGCCGCATTTAACAGTAATGCCGCTGTTGAAATTTACGAAAATGACGGTATGACTTTTAGTGCCGATGGCTTAGTAAATATATTCTATGTAAACAGCTCAATTGAAACTACCGACGCTAGCGGCAATGCCAGCGACAGAGATCAATCTCGTGTTCGTATGGGCTTTTTACCGAACAATATTGGCTTCAACTTCACTAATCAATTGTCAGATTTAAAAATAGGTATGCGATCTTCATTTTGGGTTTCTGTTAACGACACAGATCAAAGCAGAGACGCAACCCCCGATGATTTAGGTACAGGTTCGTTAATTGACGTTAGACAGTTTTACGGCACAGTCAGTGGTGATTGGGGGGAAGTTTTACTCGGTAAAGATTTTGGTCTTTTCAATAGAGCTAATATTTTAGGCGATGAATTATTATTGGGTTATGGTCAAACGTCAGACTTTTTTGGTTTGGTTGATGGCGGTAATGTTTCATTCGGTAATATTAGTACTGGTTATACTTACCCTTTTCCAAAAGCACAAATTACTTATCGTTCGCCAGAAATGAATGGTTTCAATTTAGCGGTTGGCATAATGGACCCCAATAAAACCGGCGCTGATTCATCTGAAGACTTACCACGGTTTGAAGCTGAGTTGATGTACACAACAAGTATTGATGATACAACAATAAAAGCTTGGGTGAGTGGTGTTACTCAGTCAAGTGAAGCGAATGGTGTTGAACAAGATCAGTCAGGTATTGGTTACGGCGCTAATGTTAAGTTTGGAGGTTTATCAATAACGGCATCAGGCTATAGTTCAGAAGGCTTAGGTCATGTTGCTGGTTTAGACAGTATTGTTGGTGACGATGCTATTGAATCTGACGGTTACTTAGTACAGGCATCTTACACCATGGAAGATAACCGTTTTGTAGTTACTTACGGTGAAACTGAAGTGAAAAATACCGGCAGCACTTTAGATGCAACGCATACCAATACAGGTGTTGCTTATTTTAGAACATTGCGCCCAGGTCTAACACTTGTATTTGAATATAATAACACTGAAGCAGATGTTACTGACTCGATGGTAGGTGAAGATAATAATACCTTTGCTATTGGTTCTGTGATTACATTTTAAGAGTGATTCATAATACTTTAAGTACATTTCAATAAAATATATAAATACTTGGAAAACGCAATATTGGAGCTAGACAAAGAACAATTATTGCGTTTTTCAACGGTAGGCACACCAAAAGATGAGTTTTCTACAACTTTAGGAGGGTTAAATTATTAATGGTAACCTGTTATGGTTAGGCCGCTTATTCATTTTACGGTAGTGCTTTTATGTATAAAATTTTGGTTGCAGATGATCATCCGCTTTTTAGAGATGCAATCGTTAATATTATAGGCATAAAGTTTCCTGGTTCAACGACCTATGAAACGGAAGATGTTGAGTCAACATTAGCATTTGTGAAAGAAAACGATGATATAGATTTAATACTTTTAGACTTGAATATGCCCGGTATGTCGAGCCTTAATGGTTTGCTAGATATTCGTAACGAATGCCCTACAACGCCTGTTGTAATCGTATCAGCAGAGCAAGAAAAGCAGAAAATATTACAAACTATTTCTTATGGCGCGGTAGGCTTTATTTCTAAATCTTCTTCTAAAGATATTATTGGGGAAGCAATAGACAGTGTATTTCAAGGTAATGTCTATTTGCCTTCAGATATTATGCGCTCGCAAGTTAACGACACTAGTACAAAAAAAGAATTTCAAGTTGCCCCAGAAAACATCTCATTACTTACTCGTCGTGAATTAATTGTGTTAAAACATTTAACTAAAGGCGAAGCAAACAAACAAATTGGTTTTAATTTACATATTTCTGAGACTACAGTTAAGTCACATGTTTCTTCAATTTTGAAGAAGTTAGGTGCGTCTAATCGCGTTAAAGTCGTGTTAGGGTGTAGCGATGTTGACTTTAATCAGTACTTAAAACGTTAGTTGAAAGCAGGGGGCTATTTTAGCGTCCCCCACTTATCTATTCGGTGTATTAGTGCATCATTAGTGTTTTACCCAACCCGAAAGCGGTTCGCAAGATTTTGCATTGTGGTGGCTAGGCAAGCTTGTTCTTTTGCTGTTGCTGCTATTTGGGCAGCACCCGTTGCGGTTGCTGTCGATTTTTGTTCTATATCTATAATGTTTTTTGCAACGTTTTGAGTCACTGTTGATTGTTCTTCAATTACGGTGGCAACTTGCTCTGTCATAGAGAAGATAGTACTTATGGAATTGGTTAGATCTTGTAGGCTATGCTCGACATTCTTTGAGCTATCTACCGCTATTATGGCTTTTTGTTGGCTTTGTTCAATTACTTGATGGGCCGCTATTGCATCTGTTTGTAAAGAACCGATGAAAGATTCAATTTCTAAGGTAGACTGTTGAGTTCTCTGCGCTAAGGTTCTTACTTCATCTGCTACAACCGCAAAACCACGGCCTTGCTCGCCCGCCCGGGCAGCTTCAATAGCAGCATTAAGTGCTAATAAATTTGTTTGCTCTGCAACAGATTTAATTACATCAACAACTTTGGTTATGTTACCGCTACTGGTGTGCAAGTTATTAATTTTTTCGGCTAAGCTTTCAATTTCATGAGATAAAGCTTCAATTGAGTTATACGATGCTTTTACCACGTCAAGACCATTCTTTGCTTGTATGTCGGCTTCTTGAGCTGAATTTGCTGTTGCTTGAGTACTAGAAGCAACTTCTTTTACCGTGGCTGATAGTTGCTCAACTGCGGTCGCAATAGCGCCTATTCCTACTTGCTGATCTTCTAGTGTGCTGGCGTTATACTCACAGGTTACTGAGGTCTCTTCTGCTGCGGCAGATAAGGTATGGCTAGTGTTTGAAATTTCATTAATGGTATTTGTAAATTGTTCAAGGGTAAGGTTTAAAGCAAGAGAAATTTGGCCGAATTCACTTTTACCTTGAAGTTTAGTTCGAACAGAAAGATCATTTTTATCTCTTACTTTGCCTAAAACAGAAGTCAGTTCATTGACTCTTGAGGTTAAATCTTTAATTGATATTGTGGTTACTATTGTCACTAAAACCAGCACAAACACGCTGGTAAATATATTTATAAGTAAGGTTGTATTTGCTTTGTTATAGTTGGTTTTAGCTAATAAAAGCAAGTTGTTGGCAACGTGATCTTCAACCTTTTTAAGCAGTCCAATTCTTTTTGTTGCCTGTTCAAACCAATAAAGGGCGTCAATTGAAAAATTAGCATTAACGCTTTTGGCTATATTGCGCATTCTGATAATTTCTTCTACGGCAGGGTTAGCTGTTTGCTCTTGATAATATTGTGCATTTTCGGTGCTTGTAGTCGCTAAAAAATTGTCGATATAGGTATTTTGCTCTGTTACTAAAGTTATAAATTTAACAAAAACACCAGCTTTAAATTCATCGAGGATGAAAGTACTGCTCATTACTGCTCGCTCAATTCCGGCGCGTTCTTTACCTTGTAAGAAATTATAGTAGGCAAAAGTTTGCTCAGTTAAATGGGCGTCAGTACTGAGCTCTGCAATGATAGCTGATACAGAAAGTAGTTTACTATTGAGGTTAGTATAAAAGCCGATTGCCGATGCACTATCAATATTTAAATTAGTTACTCTAGTGCGTATTGAGTCAAGCTTGTTCAGCTCTAACGTTATAGTATTATTCAACTCAACGATTGATTTATCTTCAAAACTGTTTTGTTCTAAAAACGACGTACGACCTGCATTCTTTTCGTCACTTATTTTTCGTTGTTTACTCAGGGTATTATTGAACTTTTTTCCTGCAGAGCTTAAAAAACCAGCGGTAGCTCCTCGTTCTTTCTGTAGCTCGTGTACTAATTTGCTGTAGGTAATAGAAAGCTGAGTTAACTGAGCAAGTGTTTCCATTTCATTATTAATCGAGTAATTATGTTTTATGGTTAATGCACTTAGCCAGATAAAGCCAAAAAGGGGTAGCGCTAGTATAATAAATATTTTATTTTTGAAAGAGATATCAGAAAATGTCACAACTTATCCTTTGAGTAAGAGTATTCAGACTTAACAGTTAGTCGACGTTAGTTATACAAAATATAAAGGACAAAATAGGGAGCAAATTAAGTGAATAAATTTGAGCTTGTCCCTTTGATGTTTATTTTTATATAAAGTGTCTACATCCCTAAATCTAAGCGTATTTTCAGTATAGAAAAAATATTAAATCTAGCCATTAATTTTTAAATTATAGTTGATGTTACAGTGAGATAGCACAGCCGTAAAAAGCTTAAGGTTGCAAAAAAATAAATAGCACTGCTAGGTTTTATGGTTAAATAAAACTTAGTTTGTTGCTGTTTTACGATTCTATTTTATTTTTACTTATCACTAAATTCAAATAATCAGTTGCTTCATCAGTAAAGAGTAATGATGTTTTAATTTCGTCTATGTAGTCGTCTGCAAGCGTTTCTTTTGTCATTCTTAGCTGTAATTCACTGATCAGTTTTGCTTCGTAAACGTAGCAAGCAATAGGGAGCTTTTGATGTAATGCGGGTAATAATGCTGCACGCTTTACTTTGGTTTGTAACGCTAGAACTTCCAGGATAGAAGATGGGAAGTTCCAATGCTTAGCGATAAAATAAGTGAGTTTTTTTGAATTTTTTGCCATAACACTTTTAAATAATGTTGAGTTAGGTTGGCAGTCTGGGTGCACCACGTCAAACGCATCAATCATAAGTTGGTAAATAATAACGTCGCCTAAATTAGAAATTAGTCCAATAAAGTAGGCTTGGGCAGCATCGTTTTTAATATTCGATTTCGATACTAGTGTTTTAGCGTTAACGCCTGTAGACAAGCTATGTTGCCAAATTTTTTGCCCGTACTGACGAAAGTAAATACTTGATTGTGGTACAAGTTTATTCACAAAACCGTTGATAACACCTTCTGAAAGACCTTGTGCACCTAACACCATAAACGCTGACTTAAGATCAATAACTTCTTTGCCATTGCGGTTATAGTAAGTTGAATTGGCAAGCTCTAATACTTTTGCCGCGATGGCGGGTTCTTGCTGAATTAATGAAATAAGTTCGTCAGCGTCAAAGTCGTCATTATTTAATTGCTCAATTATTTTTGTTAACGACATGGGAAGTATCGGCAGGGCGTCGAGGATCAACTTTGGATTTTGTAATAAGCTTTCAACTTTCTCAGAAATAAATTCAGATAATTCGTCGTTATGTGATGATGTGAAGCTGTTAGGCATGCCAAACAAATAATCATAAAAAGCTTGGTGGTATTCTTCTTCAAACGAGAAGTACCTTAACGGTTGATTATTGGTATGGTTATCTGCGCTATTGCTTTGCTGAATGTTGTGCTGAATGTCAGGCGATACCTTTTCTTTTGGGGCTTCGCTTTTTCTAAGATCTTCAAAATAATATAAATTAGTGCTGTTAGCGGCTTTCTTTTTAAATATTTTACTAATAAGTTTTTTAAACATAAATGTGTAAGATCACTGTATGCAATAAATAAGAGGTAAAATAAATTGAGCAACACTTACTAAGCTAGCAGTAAAATGGCAATTAATTTATTGGTTTGAATAGTTATTATAATATTTGTTTTCTATCTTGTATTGAGTTTTTTTTTATTAAGGATGAATTATTAAAAATAATTTGAGGTAAGGGGTACCACAATTTATTCGTTGTAGAATAAATTGTGGTTTATTTTTGCTTAGCCGCTTTTATGGTTAAACTCGTAAGTTAATGAAACGAAAACTGAACGTGGCTCGCCAACAAAATATCGATAACTGCCAAAGCCAAAGTCGGCGCGTTCTGCGTAATCTTCATTAGCTATATTTAAAACGCGTGCGCTTATCGTTAAACGATTATTAATTTTAGTGCTAGCACGTAAGTTTAATAGGTTATGCCCCTTATATTGTGCTGTGTTTTCGGGGTTAAGGTAGTAGTTTCCTAAGTGCGCCCATTCAAGTTCAACTTTGCTTTCTTGTGCACCTTGCCAGCCCAATTGTACACTACCCATGTGTTGTGGTGCGGTATCAATTTCATTGCCATTGATGTTTTCGCGACTCAGCGTTAATGAGCTTTCGTAGCTATGATTCGCTAAGGTACCGTTGGCTTTAAGATAAAAGCCTTTTGGTAATTGATAACCTAAGGCGAATTCAATACCGTTATGGCTAGTTTCACCATTGCTGATGTTTTGTCGGTTGGTATCTTGAAAGATAAAGTGCTTTTTATTCATAGTAAATGCACTAACATCGTAGAAAAAACGCTGTGTTTGGCCGCGAACGCCTAGTTCTATAGAGTCAACTTGTTCAGGTTTTAGGTCTGTAACACTTTGCCCAGCTTGCAGGCGAAATAGCTCGGTTGCTTGTGGAGCACGGTAGCCGGTTGAGTATTGGGCATAAGTTGTATGTTGTTCACTCAGAAAATAGTGACCGCCAAATTGATATGACACTTCGTCAAATTTTGTATTTTGATCACTAGGGCGGGTAAATCGGCAATTACTTATACCAGCCTCGCATGCACTACCGTTACTGAGTTTATTATCGTAATCGTATTTCGTGTGCTCGTAGCGTAAACCTGCACTTAAAAATAGTTGGTCTGAAACCGTCCAATTTACTTTAGCAAATGGTGAGTAAACTTGTGCATTAACATCGTAATTATAATGCTCGCCTTGCGGTATTGTGGGTGAAAAGTCTTCGGCTTGTGATTCAATTAATTCGCCTTGCGTTAGGTCAACGTCAAGCCCAATTAACCAAGTTAAGCTTTGGTATTCTTTTTCATATTGCGATTTAATGCCTAGCCCTTTTTGGCTGTTCTCTTCTAGTGATTTCCACGGTAAAAAGTGTTGAAGAAACGCCATATCGGTATAGCGCAGGTAAGGGGTAATACTGACGTTACTTGTATCGTCGATGTTATAAGAAATTTCACTGTAGGCTTTAACACTTTTATTATCTCTAAATGCTTCAGGATTCGGGTTGTTGCGTTTAATACTTTTGTTTTGATAAGCGTTTTCACCATTAATAAACCCAGCGGTTTCTTGGTTTAAATTAGTCACGCTGAACACACTTTTAATATTGAATTGAGCATCTTGAAATTGATGGATAACATTTAATTTTTGTTGTTCAAAACCGCTGTCGTCTTTATAACCGCCATCATGACTTAAATTACCATAAACCATAAAAGCATGTTGTTGACCTGTTTTTCCTGCTGAAAATTGACCACTAAGGTAGTCGTTTGGCCCTAAGGTTGCGCCGACATAAGCGTTTGATTGTTCAAATGGGTTTGGGGTAATAACATTGATAACTCCATGGACGGCATTTGAGCCATAAAGCGTGCTTGAAGGACCTCGTAATACTTCAATACGAGCCGCTTGTTCAGTGTTAGTGTCAAATAGTTGGTTGGCATTACAAAACCCTGGCGCTCGTAACGAAATGCCATCTTGTGCGATGTAAAACGCGCCACAACCGCCTGCACCGGTTAATACAGGTGAGCGAATAGCCGTTAAATGTTCTTGCCCGTTGCCTTTGCTTATCCAACCGCCAGGTACGCGTACAATAGCTTGGTTTATATGTTGCTGATTGATAAAAGCTATATTGTCAGCTGTTACCACCGACAGGTTGCTATCAAGCGTATTCAAGCTGTTTTTACTGCGAGTTGCGGTTACGGTAATTTGTTCTATTGGTTGTAGCGCTTTATTATTTTCAACCCTTGGCGTGTTTACATCGACTGATGTTACTGGGATTTGTGCAAGTGTTGGCATACTGGTAAGTAGAAGGGAGAAAGTAATGGCATTTATTTTCAAAGTAACATCCTAACGCCTAAGGCGTAATATCTTTTTATTATTGGTCCGATAAATGAGAAGGTTCGGACCTAGTATTTGGCTTTCAGTACAATTTTTTTGGGGTATTTATTTTCAAGTAAAAAATTACGCATATATTTCAAGTGTTGTTATACAAAATAAAAATATAATGTATGGCTTCGCCTACCTTGTAAATTCACTTTCTTTGCTGAATACAACAATTATTACATGTTGTAACAGGTTAAACTAACTGAAATTAATCTTTAGTGTGAGTTAGTTTACCCTGATGTTTTTTAGCACGCTTTTTTTATATTTTAATATTTATAATAAATTTACAGGTATAAGGTGATGAACAATAAGCAGAGCTATACATGTTTATTTTGAAAAAGCATATAGCTTAGGTGAGTAACTGTGGAGGGGGAGGGGATTCTGTAACTTTTATCAATAACATCTATGCTTTATGAAAAATAATTTTACTAATCAAAACTTATTAAAAGCTTAGGCGCATAAAATGAACAGCAGGCCAATTATTGAAATAACGCTAGCTTTAGTCAATTAAACCCGTTTATTAGTAGTAACAAACGGGTTTAACTTTATGCATTTTTTTGATTTTTACTTTGTTATCACTTAAAGCTAAAGTGCTTAAAACAGTGCTGGCTGTTAACTAGTTATGACTATTTTCTAACTGGTAAAAAGTAGCTTGAACGTAGTCGTTAGCTTCACCGGTATTATTTTGATTATAAACCCCAGCTTTAAAGTACATATATTGGTCGCTTTTATCATAACCGCTATTACTCATATCTACTTCTTGTACTATGTTGGCTTTTCCTTGGCGAATAATGGTAACGGTTAATTTGTCACCTTCAACATTAATGCGATAACTAAATACTTCGTTTAGGGCAATGCCATCTTCAGGATTTTTTGCATTGCTAGCGCGAGAACCAATAAGGTTGTACCACTGTTCTTTGCCTTTGCCCTTTAATGGTTCGTGTGCCATGTATATTACGCCTTTGTCGTTATGAGGTAACTTGCGATAATATAAGCGAACGGGTTCGTCTTTTGTGGCATGAATTTGGCCTATTATTACTCTACCCACTTGTTTGTCGTCGCCGGAAGTGGTGACATGATTCACTGCTAAAGTGGCGTCTAAGGTGCCATCAACTCCGCCTGATTTTTTTCTTACATTGCGCTTTGCTGTGCTAAATACCCAGTTATTTTCAGTAATACCTTTGGTTTTAACTCTTAAGTCACCTTTGCGTAGCATTTCTCTTAATTCGCTGCGGGTATATTTGGTGTTTTTAGAGGTTTTAGGTCCTTGAATTGGCGCGGTGAAAACCATACCACCGTCTTCGGCGGTATAAAATAAGGGTTTTATTGATAAGCCTTTAGCAAGGTAAGTTTCGGGCACGTTGTCAGCAATACCATCTTTATTGGTATCAACGGGTAAGCTGATGCTCCAGTCAGATAAGTCAAAGTTATCAGCGGGCCTTGCTGTTGAATGAAGTGTAATAACTTCGTTTCGGCTGTTTTTTATCTCTGCTGCCTGCAGGTAATTTTGTCCGCTTAACGCTAAAAATAACGTAATGCTTAATAAGCTTTTAATAGGGGATAGCATTTTGTTTACCTTTTATAATGAGTGATACTACGCATTAAAATAACCAAAGCCGATAAGTTGTTCACTTTATTGGCTAAAACTTTTACAAAAAAATAGCGCTAACATAAGCGCCATTTTATTCGTTATTCATACTGCTATTTCAATTTGTTAATTGCTTATAATCTGTCGGCTACAATAGCTTCGTTTGTTGAGCTGTTGTAAGGCGAAGCAGGGTTATCGGTATCAAGAGAACCACCTACTGCATAACTTGTACTTTCAAAGTCATCTGAAAATACTTCTGTTGTGCCTGCTAAATCAGAATATAGTTTAATATCGTCTATGTAGAATGCAGTGGCTACGGTGGCATCATTGTCGCCAATTCTGAATGCCAAGTACTGAACGCCGTCCATAATCGTTTCAAAATGAGTACCTAAACTACCGTCTGATTTACCGCTATCATAAGTCGGGAAAGCCTCAGCTGAAACAGGCGTACCATTTATTGATAAGGTTATTAGTGGTGCTTGGGTAGCACTTGCGTTACTGGCATCCCAAGTAATATCAATATCAACCCATTCAGTACCGGTAAATGTTGCATCGGTATCAACCGTGCCTTCTTGACCACGAATTACATAGTTACCTTCTTTAACTCTTAATTCTACCAGCTCGTAGCCGGTGCTAACTTTACTACCAAATAAGCCAATATAAGCATCTTTAAAGTCAGTATCGGTGTCGTTAGGGTTATTATTTACAGCATTTGCTTCTTTTCTAAATGATACGCTTAGTTTACCGACATCTAACGATGCAATACTCTCATCGCTAAGTTTAAACCTTAATTCACCCGTATCGGTAGAGCCATCGCCAATACCTACTCCCATGGTATCGGTAATTTTAGCGACTTGTAAGTTACCTTCAGATGGATCCGCTGGTGGATCGGCAGGTGGATCACTCGGGTCGCTGCCAATTTCACCTTCTCTGGTGACTTCAGCAACAACAGCTTCGTTGGTTGAACTGTTATAAGGTGATGCACTGTTGTCAGTATCAAGAGAGTCATCAACTGCAAAGTCTTCAAAGTTATCGGCAAACACTTCAACTGTACCGGCTACATCAGAAAACAGCTTAATGTCGTCTAGGTAAAATGCGGTAGCAACCGTGGCGTCGTTATCGCCAATTCTGAAGGTCATGTGTTGCACACCATTCATAATAGTTTCAAAGTGGGTACCTAAACTACCGTCTGTTTTGCCACTATCGTAAGTTGGAAAGGCTTCGGCTGAAACAGGTGTTCCGTTAATTGCTAAAGTAATTAATGGCGCTTGTGAGGCACTGGCATTTGTTGCATCCCAGGTGATATCTATATCAACCCATTCTTCGCCTGTAAAAGTAGCGTCTGTATCAACCGTGCCTTCTTGGCCGCGAATTACATAGTTGCCTTCTTTAACTCTTAATTCTACCAGCTCGTATCCGGTACTAACTTTACTGCCGAATATACCAATATAGGCATCTTTAAAGTCGGTATCGGTATCGTTTGGATTGTTGTTTACCGCATTCGCTTCTTTTCTAAATGCCAGACTTAATTTGCCGGTTACTAGCGGGTCAATACTTTCATCGCTCAGTTTAAATCTAAGTTCACCCGTATCGGTAGAGCCATCGCCAATGCCAACACCCATAGTGTCAGTAATTTTAGCTACTTGGCTGGTTACAACATCTGCGGGTTTTACAATAACTGGGTCAGTTGGATCAGAAAGTGTATCTTCTGGGAAGTCATCATTATCAATATAGGTAGCTGAAACCGTTATCGTTTTAGTGAGTTCAGCTTCAGTTAATATGTATGTTGCACTGGTATCATCAGCAATTGCTACGCCATCTGCCATCCATACATAGGTAATTGGCGTGTCACCAGAGCCATTTTCGTCGGTAATAACGGCTGTTAATTCAAAGTCTACATAAGCATCGCCTGTAATAGCAACGCTACCGGCACTCGGTACTGCTGGAACTTCAATAACGTCAGTTTCGGCTGATATCGCTTTTTCAACATTACCATCGTTGTCTGTGAAGTTAACTACGAGTGAAATCATAGAGCCTACATCGGCATCTGTAAGAAGGTATGTACTTGATGTAGAGCCAGAGAGCACTTTGTTATCAGCAACCCAAGTGTAAGTTACATTGGCAGGGTCAAAACCATTACCATCGCTTATGGTCGATGTTAATGTTTCTCCTGTTGTAGGATCTCCTGATATTTCGACATAGCTGACGGCATTTCCTTCTGAGCCTGTTACGCTGCCATCATCACAAGCCATTAACGCTAATGCGCTTGATATTGCTATTACCAATTTTGTTTTCATTTAGTCTCTCCCCGACAAATTTTATTATATTTTTAATCGCTGCTTTGAGAAATAACATTGTTTCGGTCATTTTATCTACAAGAACTGCTGATACTGATACTTGCAATAACTTACCAATCTGTCAACCAATTATTACCCTTAAAGGGATAAAACTTCCTGTTGTTGGCGGCTATATTTAAGTATTTTTAAGCGGGAAATATGTTTTTAAAACGTTTAAGTAATTGTATTTATGGTAATAAACTTAATGTTATTACCAATTTTTATTGTTACGATTACTGGGACTATAAATTCATGATTACAGTAATTAAAACAGCCAAATAAATAAGGCTGTTCGTTATTAACTTATAAATACTGTCGTGCGTTTACCTAACGCAAATAACGTTCTTGTTATTGATATCCGTTATGGCTATTGGAAATTTTGTAAAAGGTTGTTTGTACATAATCTTTAGCATTTCCGGTATTATTTTGATTATAAGCGCCGGCTTTAAAGTACATGTATTGTCCACCTTGATCATAGCCACTATTTGTCATATCAACGACTTGAGTAACATCGGCTTTGCCGGCTCTTGTAATTGTTAAGGTTAACAAGTTAGCCACTACTTTTATTTGATAGCCAAAACGTTCATTGAGGGCTATGCCGTTTTCAGGGTTAGTCGCACTTTGTGAGCGGTTGCCAATTAACTCGTAATAAATATCATCTCCGCCTTCAATTTCATGGGCTAAGTAAATTGAGCCTTTATTGTTGCTAGGCAGTTTTCGGTAATACACACGAATAGGTTCGTCATTATTTGCATGTATTTGACCGATAATTACCCGGCCAACCTGCGATTTGTCGCCTGTTTCAGTAACATGGTTCACGGCCAGTTCTGCGATTAATTCACCATCGACACCACCAGCGGCATCTAAGTCGTTTTCAGGTGCACTTGAAAATACCCAATTGTTTTTATTTACCCCTTTAACGTTAATATTGGTATCGCCACGTCTTAACATTTCTCGAAGCTCTGTACGGGTATATTTGGTGTTGGTCGAGGTTTTAGCTCCTTCAATCGGGCTTCTAAAAACTAAGCCGCCTTCGTTATTGATAAAGAAAAACTCAGCGTTAAAATAGTGATTATTTAAACGAGATTCATAAATGCTTTCTGCTTTGGTATTTAACCTTTCATCAACCGGAATGCTTAAATACCAGTCTGTTAATTCAATGGTAGAACTTACGTCTTCTGAGCAGCCAAAAGCTTCAACTTCAATAATATTATTGGTGCTATCAATATTACTGCCTTTAGGGATTATTTTTATGTATTGTGCAGAATGCTCTGCTATTTCAATAAACTGGCTACGGGTGGTTAATGCATCGGTTAATTGATCAGCCACCACACTGGTCCATGTTTGCTTATCTTTTGATACTTCAACATCGTAGCTATAACTTCTCTGATCGGTGTTAAGCCACGTAATTGACAAGCTTTTGACTAATGTGAAATTTTCTAAGGTTAACGTTAACTGGGCAGAGTTTTCAAGTGATGACCAACGAGATTCAGGCAAAAACTTAGCATCAATAACTTGGTTAGCAGTATAGCTATTTAAGCTATTAGTGGCGATAGCTTCAACAATATTGAGCTTTGCTAAACCTGTGCAGGTAATATCTGAATTTATCGGGGCAACTGGTGGCTCTGTAGGCGCTTCAACAGGTGGTACTGAAGGTGGTATAGCAATAACTTCTTCGGGTGCTTTATCAGCAGAACCAGAAGAAGACTTGCAACCAATAAATAGTATATAAATGCATAGGTAGAGCGGAATTTTGTAGATAGACAATTTTTTCACCTCAATAATAAAACCGAAATCCGTCGTTAATTTGACTTACCAATTTAACTTACCAAAGTTTGTTTTGATAAGTGAGGTAGCTATAAAATGTAATACCAAAGCGGGGCTCTGTAAAGTGTTGGTTTTTCGAACGGTGTAATAATTTGACTTTATAAGTGATACTGAGAGTATCTGGCTTTTATTTTTCAATTATGAAAATAACTATAATATCAGTTGTTTAATGGCTTAAGTCGCGTTTAAGCTATTTGAATAGAATGTTGAAAGGTGTTTTATGCATTAGCATTGACGTTTATTTAGAATATAAAGGCTAGTAATGCGCATATAAGAGCAGGCTAACAAGGTAAATGTTAGCCTTTTATTTGTTGGTAATTCAATACAAGCTGTTGTTAAATAATAATATTAGCTCTGTGACAACCTAGTTCTTATGATATTTTTTATGTTTAAACCAGTTGTAGGCTTTATAAACCACAATCGCGAAGATGGTCCAAAACACGCTATGGTAAAAAGTATGAAAAGAGCCTTCGCCTAATGCGTGATCTGTATGGGCAAAAGCTTGGCTAGTAAAGAGTATTAGGTAGCTAATAATTAATGTTAAAAACTTCATATTTGATCCTTTTTCTTGTTAATTTGTTTATTGTTCTTTTAAAAAAATTTTCAATTTTTTACTGAGGTAGCGGTGAAAAGATTAAATTTTCAACATGCCTTCTGTTTCGATAAATGAGATTATTTCTGCCAAGCCTTGTTGTGTTTTCATGTTAGAAAAAATGAATTTTTTATCGCCTCGCATTTTTCTGGTGTCTCTGTCCATAACATCAAGTGAGGCACCGACTAACTCAGCAACATCTATTTTATTAATGATTAATAAGTCTGATTTGGTAATACCTGGGCCACCTTTGCGTGGGATTTTATCGCCGGCTGAAACGTCAATAACGTAAATAGTGAGATCAGATAGTTCGGGGCTAAAGGTGGCGCTTAAGTTGTCTCCGCCACTTTCTACTAATACAAAATCTAAATCAGGGTGTAGGGCTTGTAGTTCGTCAATGGCGGCTAAGTTCATTGAGGCATCTTCACGGATAGCAGTATGCGGACAGCCACCTGTTTCCACGCCCATAATTCTGTCGGCAGCGAGCGCGTCATTTTTTGTTAAAAATTCGGCGTCTTCTCGAGTGTATATATCGTTAGTGACCACCGCCATATTATATTTGTCACGCAGTGCTAAACATAACTCGCGTAGTAAGGCTGTTTTTCCTGAGCCAACTGGGCCGCCGACACCTATGCGTAATACTTGTTTCTTCATTTTATCTATCTCTTGAATGTTTAAATTTGTTTTATTACGAACGAAAAAGTCGTGAATACTGCGTTTCATGCCAAGCGCTTGCCATGGCTAAATGCGGTAAACTGGTACCGATATCTTCATCGTTAATCTGGTTTGATTTCTCGATAATTAACTGTGTATTTTCAGTTAATTCAAAGAGCAAATTTTGTGCTTGTGTTTGCCCAAGCGGTACTAATTTTGTTGCCGCTGCTACTTGGTTGTCGATATAAGTCCAGCAATAACCGCTTTGGGCAGACACTAGATCTAATTGAAATAAATAAGCCGTTAATGCAAAGGCGCTAACAAAGCTGATTTCTGTTAGCGCGATAACGCTTTGATATGCGCTAACATCTATATTATTAAGTTGCTTTAATAGTCTAATTAAGGCTTTGCCCATCGCTAAATCAGCGAGTAATAACTCATGGCTTTCACGACATGCAATTAAGTGTGTATTCCAGTAGTTGAACTGGTCTAAGTCATTATTATGTAAAGCAATGAATAGCCTTTTTAGAATGGCTAAGTCGGTTTTTGCGATAGACTCTTCTAAATTAATAGTGACCCAACTTGCGGTTGTTTCTGGTGATGTTAACCAACCCATTTCAACCGCGTATTCTAAGCCCTGTGAGAATGAAAACCCACCAACAGGTAAATTAGCACTGCACAGTTGAAGTAACCGATTTAATTGAATCGGTTGGCTTTTATGGGCTGATTTATTAACCACTTGTTTAATGTTTACCGTATTAGTGGGCATGTTCATGACTATGTTTATCGTGACTATGTTTTTCGTGACTGTGTTTATCATGATTATGTTTTTCATGACTAATGCTGTCTGTATTTGCATGAGAATGCGAGTGACCACTTTTACTACCGTAGGCACCACTTTCTGGTTCAAATATCGCTGGCGTTTTATCAAGTGTTAAGCCATATTTTTCAGCTAAGGCTTCTAAAACATGGTCGGGTTTAAAGCGCAGCCAAAGTTCACCTATTTGCAATGATGTATGGCGATTACCTAAGTGATAGCAAACTTTAGAAAAAGTTAACCAGTCGGTAGCAATAGCAGTAGAAACAGGCTCTGCTGCACCTTTAATTTCTATTAATAAGCCACATTCTGTTTTTAATATTTCGCCAACCAATAACGGGTGGCCGCGTTCCATAAAAATACCAATGTCGGCGCCATTATCGGTTACCCCTTTAATACGGGCTTTTTTTCGGGTGTCTTGATCTAAAGTGATTGAGTCAACAATTTCACCGTGGGTATGATCTAAACGTTGATAAGCTTGTAACATGTAATTTCCTAAAATAAACAATAAAGTTGAGCTAACGGCAGGGTAGATGCTGGCTCACAGGTTAGTAGTTCGCCATTTGCTCGCACTTCATAGGTTTGGGCATCAACTTCAATTTTTGGCTGCCAGCTGTTATGAATCATATCGTTCTTACTGATGTTTCGGGTGTTTTTACAAACGCCTACCATACGTGTCATGCCTATGCTTTGCGGTACATTGGCATCAATTGAGGCCTGCGACATAAAGGTTATTGATGTTTGCGCTGCTGCGCTGCCAAAAGCGCCAAACATGGGGCGATAATAAACCGGTTGTGGTGTTGGAATAGAGGCATTGGCATCGCCCATTGGTGCTGCGGCAATAAAGCCAGACTTTAAAATTAAGGCGGGTTTAATACCAAAAAATGCCGGTTTCCATAGTACTAAGTCAGCAAGTTTACCCACTTCAATAGAGCCTACTTCATGGCTAATACCATGACTTATTGCAGGGTTTATGGTGTATTTTGCGATATAGCGCTTAATGCGAAAGTTGTCGTTTCGTTTGGTATCAGGTGCTAATGGACCACGTTGTTGCTTCATTTTATGCGCTGTTTGCCAAGTGCGGGTGATCATTTCACCGACTCGTCCCATGGCTTGCGAATCAGAGGCGATCATACTAATCGCGCCTAAATCGTGCATAATATCTTCAGCGGCGATACTTTCTTTGCGAATACGTGAATCAGCAAAAGCAATATCTTCTGGGATAGAAGGGTCTAAGTGATGACAAACCATCAGCATATCTAGATGTTCGTCAATCGTGTTAACCGTGTATGGTCGAGTAGGGTTCGTTGAAGAAGGTAGAACATTGGCTTCGCCACAAGCCTTAATAATATCAGGCGAATGTCCACCGCCAGCACCCTCAGTATGATAAGTGTGAATAGTTCGGCCTTTAAAAGCACCTAAAGTATCTTCAACAAAGCCCGACTCGTTTAAGGTGTCAGTATGAATAGCAATTTGTACGTCGTAACGCTCAGCAACCGATAAGCAGTTATCAATGGCTGCTGGGGTTGTTCCCCAATCTTCGTGAAGTTTTAAACCACAAACACCTGCTTCAATTTGCTCTTCTAGAGCGATAGGCAAACTAGCATTACCTTTACCTAAAAAGCCAAAATTCATCGGAAAGTCGTTAGTGGCTTGCAGCATTTTATAAATATTCCACGGACCTGGCGTACAAGTGGTTGCTTTAGTGCCTGTTGCTGGACCTGTGCCACCACCGATCATGGTGGTTACACCCGACATCAACGCTTCTTCTATTTGTTGCGGACAAATAAAATGAATGTGCGCGTCAATACCACCAGCCGTTAGAATTTGTCCTTCACCTGCAATAACTTCTGTGCCGGGTCCTACTTCAATATCAATATTGTCTTGAATATCAGGGTTACCGGCTTTACCAATAATGGCAATACGCCCGTTTTTAATACCAACATCGGCTTTAATAATGCCCCAGTGATCAACAATTAGCGCATTGGTGATCACTAAATCTACCGTTTCAAGACAAGACGCTTGGCTTTGCCCCATGCCGTCTCGAATAACTTTACCGCCACCAAATTTAACTTCTTCACCGTATTCGGTAAAATCTTGCTCAACTTCTAACCATAAATCGGTATCGGCTAAACGAACACGATCGCCCACCGTTGGGCCAAACATATGAGCGTAAGCGTTTTTGTCAATGCTAGCCATGGTTATAGATCTCCTTGAATTTCAGCACGAAAGCCAAATACGCGACGTTTACCACGAAAGGCAACTAAAGTTACTTCGCGCTCTTGTCCGGGTTCAAAACGTACGGCAGTGCCAGATGTAATATCTAAACGAAAACCTTTTGCCAAAGCTCTATCGAAGTGCAGAGCAGGGTTTACTTCATAAAAATGATAGTGCGAGCCAACTTGTATCGGGCGGTCGCCTGAATTTGCCACCGTAATTTTTACTTGCTTGCAACCTAGGTTTAGCTCACGGTTACCATGGTCAGTTTTTATTTCACCTGGGATCATATTTGCTTCTCTTATGTGCAAGTTATAATTAAATAATAGGGTTGTGAACGGTGACAAGTTTGGTGCCGTCTGGAAATGTCGCCTCAACTTGTACGTCTGGAATTAATTCTGACACACCGTCCATAACTTGCTCGCGAGTGAGAAGTGTTCGACCATAATCCATCATTTGAACAACGGTTTTTCCGTCACGCGCACCTTCAATTATTTCCATGGAAATATAGGCTACCGCTTCAGGATAATTTAATTTTAAACCACGGTTTAATCGTCGCTCGGCAAGTAATGCCGCGGTGAATATCAGTAATTTGTCTTTTTCTCTTGGTAATAAATCCATAACGTTCTCTATTTAGTATTTATACGGTTTTATAGGCTTTAATATTTATCTATATCTTGGGTAATTACCGCTTTAGGTATGCCAAACTCGGGGCATATTGGCTGGTTTATTAAGATATATAGGCCTAATTATTTGCCATAATTTGATGAAAAGTGCTTTGCATTCTTCGGCGTGTTGGCCTAAATAACGAATCACTAATAATTGTCGTATTTGGCTAATACTGACTTTTTCATCGGCTTGTGACTCACTTATACAATTGCGCAATTTAGCGATAAGTGCTTTATTCTCGGTATCGCTAAGTAGGCCTTTTTCTGTGTAAGCCATAAAAGTTGCAAAGACACTTTTATTATTTAATCCCGCGACATGCTGGTGTATTTGGTTGTCAGGTTTAATCGCAATTCTGTCGTGATAAAGTAGGGTATTGTCACAATAAACACGGTTTAATTGGCTGTAACGACCTTGTTCAAAAAGTTGCCCTGATCTTGGTAACCCTAAACAGGTGATATCCCAACCTAAATAAACACTGTTGCTTGTTAGGTGCACATCAACAGTATTAACGCCATCAGCGCCTTCATAAACAATGGTTTCTAATGGAAAGTTTTCACACTTTGCATGTTCAGCCAACAATAGCTCGCAGTGCTGAACTTGTTTAGAATCGCCAATAGAAAGATCTTCACGGGCACGATAAAAACGATTAGCACCCGGTGTGGTAACTAAACTGTGTGCCTGCTGATTTACCTTAATATTTATCCGTAGTTCATCACCCGAGACAATCCCTGCTGGCGGATGTAACAAATAAATATGCGCACAATCACGTCCTTCAGGATAAAACGCTTTTTGCACACTTAGCGGTCCATTTCGCTCTGTTCGGGTAAGCTGTGTGCCGTTTAAAGTCATACTAAATTCTAATAATAAGTTAGCTAGCCAACTATTTTTATTAGAATTTACAGCCGTTAAGCATTTTGTTTGCGGGCTAGCAGTCATTATTATTTATCATTATTTTGTAAAACGCTGAGCTATATCAAAGTTATACTGGCAAGTTGCACAAAATGCGCCAACGAATATCAGTAGAAATTTTATTCGGTAGTTTCAGGCTCAAATACGCTAAAATTTATAGTGTTATATATGGCTGAAGCTAACTTATTACGGCAGTTTCAGGCATTTTGTTTAGCAACGAGAACTCTTTGTTTATTAGTCAGATAATGGGGCAATTTATGACTAAAAAGGATATTTGTTTGCACCAAAATGGTGCGGGCGCATCAATATTAAGCGTGAGGATAATTTTTAACCGCTATGTTTTTTATAAAATAATTTTAATTTATTGAATATAAAGTAATTTTTATGTTTTTTATTTGTTTAGCTTTACTGTTTTAGTGGTCTGTAATGTGCATGTAAATAAACAAGGTTATTTTTAATTACTGATGTCAATATCAGGCTGTTTTTAAGGAATAAAATGGACTCTATACTTGTTATTATTGCACTGTCATTAGCGCTTGCTAGCGTGATTAATATTGTATTAACTAAATTTTCAATTTCACATATTATCGGTTATATCATTACCGGCACAATTGTCAGTAATTTCTTCGACTTTAATGGCAGTACTACACCTCATTCACTCGAGCTAATTGGCGAGTTTGGTATAGTTTTTCTTATGTTTACTATAGGTTTAGAAATGTCGTTTTCTAAACTAGGTAAAATGAAAGAGCTGATTTTTTTTAATGGTTTTGTGCAAGTAGCTTTTAGCTCAGTAGTTATTTTTGCCATGGCCTTTTATCTGTTTAATGTCGAGCTTATTCCTTCAGTCGTTATTGCCCTTGCTTTTAGCTTATCTTCAACCGCAATTGTTTTACCTTACTTAAAAAAATCAAAAGATATCGTTACGCCTTACGGCAAAAAGGCGGTTGCTATATTAGTTTTTCAAGACTTAGCTGTGATCCCTATTTTATTGCTAATGGGTTTTTTATCTAATAATGAATTATCGATGTCAGATATATTATTGAAAACATTTTTATATGCCGGCGTTATTATTATTTTCATGTTTACTATTGGTAAAAAGCTGATTGCTTGGCTATTACATTTTTCGGCCAATGCCCGCATGGAAGAGTTGTTTTTAAGTTCAGTATTTACCATTGTTTTAGGGGCGTCATTGCTCGCACATGAAATGGGCTTTACCTATTCTTTAGGGGCATTTATCGCGGGTATGATCATCGCAGAAACTAAGTTTCATATAAAAGTAGAGTCTGACATAGCCTCATATAAAGACTTGTTATTAGGCGCCTTTTTCTTTGCTATAGGCACCAAGATTGATGTTCTATATTTTCTGAGTAACTTACATTGGGTACTGGGTGTATTAGCCTTAGTTATGCTGATAAAAGCTGTGATTATATATTTACTGATCAGAATGAAATCTGATAAAAGTGCATCGATAAAATCAGCGGTAGCGCTATGCCAAGTCGGGGAGTTCTCTTTCGCTATTTTTGCAATGGCCATGAACCATAATTTACTAACAGAAAGCTTAGGAAGTTTTCTCATATTGATCACTGTGTTATCCATGATTTTAACGCCTTTTATGATCAGTAATATTTATAAAATAGCCGCTTTATTTGTAGTCGAGTTTTTTGAGTCAGACAAAATTACCCCACTTGAAGCTAAAAATCATACCATTGTTTGTGGTTTTGCTATTTTAGGACGAATTGTTGCTAAAGAGCTCAGTAAAGAAGGCGAGAGCTTTTTGATTATCTCTGATAATTTACAGCATGTACTGTTGGCTAGAAAACGTGGTTATGACGCGTATTTTGGGCACTTAGATAAAACCCCTGTACTAGAAGCATTAAGAGTTGAGCAAACTAAAAGTATTATAATTACGGTAAACACTTTATTAACGAAACAAATTATTTGTGAAGCGGTACTTGAACACTACCCAAATGCCAATTTAATTGTCAAAGTCAGTACATTGGAAGAAAAAGCTGCACTTGCTGATATTAAAATTAACTCGTTTGTGCATGCACAACAAGAAACTGCAATGTTACTCGTTAAACAAAGTATGACGTAAGGCACTCGCATTCAATGCATTGAACTTAAACGCCCATAAACGGGGTTATTACAATTTAAACCATAAACGTAACACTTTTATGCTGTGCTTTCGCTAATAATAAGTTGAAGCGACAATCTATAAAGTGTGCGGTGTAATGATCAAATGTTGCTGGGCTAATTAAGCTATTTTTTAGCGCAACGTTTAAGTAATAAAATGCTTATCTTATTAATTTTTCAAATTAATTGATCTAAAACATCCATTCTTTCGTTAGAAATAGTTGACGATATTAAGGCTACTATTAAACCTGTAGCCTGTTATTTTTAAGTGATTCAATGTTAGGGTAACTATAAAGATACTATTTCTAAAAAATTCTGTATTACTAATTAAGAGCTAATTAATAGCCAATTAATAGCTAGTAAAGGACAAATTATGAATGAGAATAACAAGATAAAAGCGTCTGATTTATTTGTACAAGCATTAGAAGCAGAAGGCGTAGATCACATTTTCGCCGTACCTGGTGAAGAAAACCTCGATATGGTTGAGTCTTTGAGAAATTCCTCAATAAAGTTAGTACTAACCCGCCATGAACAAGGTGCTGGCTTCATGGCAGCAACGTATGGACGACTTACGGGTAAAGCCGGTGTATGTATGGCAACCCTTGGGCCCGGAGCAACTAACTTAGCAACACCTGCTGCTTATTCGCACTTGGGCGGTATGCCTTTAATTATGATCACAGGCCAAAAACCGATTAAAAAATCAAAGCAAGGTCAGTTTCAAATTATTGATGTAGTCGGCTTATTTGATCCTATTTGTAAAATGTCTAAACAAATTGTTCACGGTAATACTATACCTTCCTTAGTGCGTGAAGCTTTTCGACTTAGCGAAGAAGAGCGTCCTGGAGCCGTGCTTTTAGAATTACCTGAAGACATTGCTGAAGAAGATTGTGATGCAGGCCTAATAATGCCTCACAAACGTCACTATGCTAGTCCGAACGAAGTCGCTATTGAAGAAGCCGTGGCCTTGATAAAAACCGCTAAAATGCCGTTAATTTTAATTGGTGCAGGCGCAAACAGAAAAAACGTTAGAACGGCATTATCTAACTTAATAGACACAACCCGTATTCCATTTTTTGTTACACAAATGGGCAAAGGCGTTGTTGATGAACGCTCAAATTTATTTTTAGGTACAGCAGCCTTGTCATCGGGCGACTACTTACATTGTGCTATTGAACGTGCCGATGTCATTATTAATATTGGACATGATGTAATTGAAAAACCGCCATTTTTTATGGAAGCAGGGGGTAAGAAGGTAATTCATGTTAATTATAAATCTGCGCAAGTTGACCAAGTTTATTTTCCGCAATCAGAAGTTGTAGGCGATTTAGCAACGTCAGTAAATGCGCTAAAAGATAAATTAGCGGGAGAGGTTAAGTTCGATAGAAGCTACTTCGATAAAATAAAACTTGCGATAGATGAGCATATTGAAGAAGGTGCTGATGACGCACGTTTTCCTATCATTCCGCAGCGTTTTGTAGCAGATATTCGCAAAGTTATGGGCGAGAAAGATATTATCGCGCTTGATAACGGCATGTATAAACTTTGGTTTGCCCGTAACTATAAAGCTTATCAACCTAATACCGTATTACTTGATAATGCGCTAGCCACCATGGGAGCAGGTTTGCCTTCGGCTATGATGGTTGCCATGCTAAACCCTGACCAACGTGTAATGGCACTATGCGGTGATGGTGGTTTTATGATGAACTCTCAAGAAATAGAAACGGCAATACGTTTAGGTTTGAACTTAGTGATAACGGTGCTAAACGATAATTCTTATGGGATGATTCGTTGGAAACAAGCCAGTACCGGGTTTGCTGATTGGGGCTTAGAGTTTAACAATCCTGATTTTGTTAAGTACGCTGAAAGTTATGGCGCAATAGGGCATAGAGTTACCTCTGCTGAAAATATTATACCTACTTATGAAAAAGCATTCGCCGCAGGTGGAGTTCACCTTGTTGAATTACCCGTTGATTACTCCGAAAATCAAAAAGTTTTAATTGATGAGCTAGCTGAGAAGGTGTGCTTAATTTAAAAGAGTAATGTCAATATTCGTTATTTGCGAACGATTTTAACTTATTAAAGAGTAAATTATGACAAATTTAGATAGTAGTAAAACAGTTGAAAAACACGATGTTTTTAATCCGTATGATCAAACTTATTTAGGCTCTGTTCCCTTGATTAAGTGGGCCGAAATCGACAGTTACTTAACCAACGCAGAGCAATTATTTAAAGATCGTCAACAATGGTTACCTGCATATGAGCGAATGAATATCCTCAAAAAACTTGCTACTTTAATTTCCCAAAGAGCAGATGAATTAGCGCTTTTAATTGCAAGTGAAGGCGGTAAGCCATTGGTTGATGCTAAAGTAGAGGTGGCAAGAGCGATTGATGGTGTTGAGTTGTGCGCTAAAGAAATAGCCAACTTAAAGGGTAGCCAAATTCCAATGGACTTAACCCAAGCGGGGGCGGGAAGAGTTGCCTATACCACTAAAGAGCCTATTGGTGTGGTGGTTGCTGTTTCAGCATTTAATCATCCATTAAATTTAATTGTACATCAAGTGGCTCCAGCTATTGCTACAGGTTGTCCGGTACTTGTTAAACCGGCCTCAGATACGCCACTATCTTGCAAGGCATTTGTTGATATGGTGCATGAAGCGGGATTACCTGAACAGTGGTGCCGTTTTGCTATGTGTGAAACGTCAACCGCACAGCAAATGATCACTGATCCTCGTGTTGCATTTTTGAGTTTTATTGGTTCAGCTAAAATAGGTTGGATGCTAAGGTCTAAGCTTGCTCCTGGAACTCGTTGCGCATTAGAGCACGGCGGAGTTGCCCCTGTTATTATTGAAGAAAGTGCAGATATTGAAGCCATGATCCCAAGTTTGCTCAAAGGTGGTTTTTATCATTCAGGCCAAGTTTGTGTATCTGTACAGCGAATTTTTGCACCTAAGAGTCAAGCCCAAGCTATCGCTCAAAAGTTAGCAGATGGTGCCGCCAAACTTGTTGTAGGCAATGCTATTAATGAATCGACAGAATGCGGACCGCTAATTCGACCAGCAGAGGTTGATCGTGTTGAAGAATGGGTTGATGAAGCTGTATCTGCAGGCGCAACACTGTTAACCGGAGGTAAGCGACTCGGCAAAACGACATATGCACCAACGGTGCTGCTTGATCCGCCACTAGGCACTAAAGTTTCTAGCATGGAAATTTTTGGCCCTGTTGTTTGTGTTTATGGTTACGAAGATATTGATCAAGCCATTGCTCAAGCTAACGCGTTAGATTTTGCTTTTCAAGGCTCGGTATTTACTAAGAATATAGATGTAGCAATGAAGGCAATTAATACGCTAGATGCTACTGCCGTTATGGTTAATGACCATACCGCCTTCCGTGTTGATTGGATGCCTTTTGCTGGACGTAAACATTCAGGTTATAACACCGGAGGTATTGCTTATACTATGCATGATATGTCGCAGGATAAAATGGCGGTGATTAAGCTTTAAGCTTTATTTAAGATAAGCTAAGTTGAGGTATTTATTATATAAACAGTCGTAAAAGTAAGAAAAGTCTCTATTAACTAGAGACTTTGTATTTTTACACTCCATCTGCTTATTAGCTAAGCTTTTGTATCTGGGAGCTATTGTTTTTTATGCCAGCCCATACCTACCGCATAACGGTGATCAAAACCTTTCCAAGGCTTAGGTGTTTTGCCATCAATGGCTATTTGGTTAGAATCAGGCGATAAGTCTAGGTAAGCGCATTGAGTTAATTTTTGCTTTAAATAACAATCCATCATTGCAAGCGTGAAGTGTTTATTGTTGTTATTTAATACCGTGCTGTTCCAAGCGGGTTCATAATAATGACCTATATCTAACTCACTTGTTTTAGCAACGCTAGGTGCCGGGTGTGGTGCAACATTATGTCGCGCATTTTGATAGGTAAGCAGGTATTTATTGTCGCTACCGGTTTGTTCATAAAGTGATTTTATAGCGTTGTAATCAGAAACATCATCTAAATCGCCTGCGATATAAAGTATTGGCGTATTAATTTTTGACAGTGCTTCTTGTTGAAATAACTGGTGTTGTGCACCCCAAGGTGCCATAGCAATAACGGCTTGCCATCTTGGGTCTACTTTCGGGGTTTCATACTGGCCTGCGGCGCAGCTATTGAGTAATGCTTTTACTTTTTCGACTTGCTCAGGATCTTTAATGCCTGTAAAAGTTGAAGCTGTTGTGTTGGTAAAGTTATAGCAACCGCCAATGGTATTTACCGCGCCATAACCCCCCATTGAATAACCTATTAAGCCAGCCTTTTGGCTATCGATAACTTTTGAGAGAAAATTGGGCGTTGTGGTTAAATAGTTAAGGGTAAATTGTTGGTCACGAGAGCGATTAAGCAATGTACTCACAAAACCAGCGAAAGGGCTATTTATCATGTCAATTTCGGCGTTGGTTGAGTCAGTATGATCAATAGCAGCAACAATGTATCCATGAGAGGCTAAATGTTCTGCTAAATAATACATCAGTGTTCTATAGCCGGTATAACCATGTGAAATCACCACCAATGGAAATTTTTCAGCCTCATTGTTTGCTAATACAGCTGAGTCTCGAAAAGCATCGGCTTGAATGGAGAAGTTTTTACCGGTGCGCGTAACGTTTTCATAACTCGTTTTTTTAGTGTGTTGGTTATCTACGGAAGTTGGATACCAAACTTCTACGGTTAATTCTCTGTCTTTTGGTGCTTGTGTTGCGGGATCAAATTGCGCAGGGTTAATAATGTTTAATGTTTTTACACCAATCTTAAATTGGCCTATTTCTGCGAGTTCAGCAACCACATCTTTGGGAAGCTGTTTTTGTAATTGCTCAGGCACCAAAGTTGTTTTACTGTTTGATAACTGCGCTGTTGAAGAAATTTCGGCGGCATTTACGGTTGCGACAATTTGTACATAACAGCACATTAAACTGCTCAGTATAATGAGGGTGTTTTTTTTAACTTTTATCATAGGTGTTTTCACTTTTATTATTATTTTTTATTCGTTATAAGTAATTGAAATCTTAGTTATAGCACAAGCAGTGAACATTGAAGTATCTCAAGCGCAACAAACTTATTCTCCTGGATATTTTAGCCCCCACTGGTTTCTAATTGAATCCATTATAGCCATCATGGCGGTGGTAGTATCAAGTGGTAAAATATCACTTTGTTGTTTACTTTCTCGAATACACTGCATGGCATGTGCAACTTCGAAAGTGAAATTTTCATCGGCATCAAACGGGAAGCTACTGACTTTAATCGCTTGATCTTTAAGTTTGATATGCAGCTCTTGAGCACCAAGAAAATCAGGGATCCTGATATAGCCTTTAGTGCCACTAATAATGCCTTCGGTAGGCGATTCTTCAATAAAAGATGCAGACAAAATAGCACGCTGATGTTGTTGGTATTCAAGCAAGTAGCAAGAGCTTTCGTCTACACCGTCTTCACCCATAACCGCTGAGCTTTGTATCCGACTAGGCTGTTCGCCAAAGACAATTGACGCTAAGGTTAAAGGATAAATACCTAAATCGAGTAAAGCGCCGCCAGCAAGGCTTTTGTTACGTAATCTATGTTCCAATGGAAAGTCTTCACAAATACTGAAGTTTGCTTTAACAGTATGTACCTCACCAATTATGTTTTCTGATAATAGCTGCTTTAAGTGTTCAATGGCGGGTAAAAATCGTGTCCAAACACACTCCATCATGAAGCAATTATTTTCTGTTGCTAATGCGATAAGTATTTTTGTTTGCTGGGCGTTTACGGTAAACGGTTTCTCGCAAATAACATGTTTACCATGCTGGAGACAAAGTTTGATATTTTCAAAATGAAAGTTATGCGTAGTTGCAATATAAATGACATCAATATCTGGATCAGTTACCAAAGATTGGTAATTATCGTATGCTCTCGGTATTTGATATTGTTCAGTAAAGTCTTTAGCTCGACCTTTAGTGTTAGAAGCACCGGCGAGTATCGTGCATTTTTCTAACTTTTTTATGGCAAGGGCAAATTGATGTGCAATACCACCACAGCCCATTACACCCCAATTGATACTTTGCATATTTATCCTTAAAGCCGATGCCCCTTGTTTTAATGAGATATCAGCATTCAATTTTTAATAAACTTTCGAAAGTGACATTTGTGATCCAATAGGAATAGTGGCGCGAAATTTTCTATTTTAAACTCACTATTGTTAAATTCTCTATTTTACATACACCACTTTATATTCTTTATTTAAAACTCAGTAACTTGTAAACCATTACCCGCTTTACCAACATAAATTGAGGCGTTGATATTAAAGCGAGCAAAGTATTGTGCGGTAACTGCGTCTTTAATTTTATCGATATCAGCCTGACGGCATAAGCAAACTATTGCACCGCCAAAACCACCACCTGTCATTCGCACAGCACCTTTAGTCCCTAAAGCCATTTGACATATCTCTACTAAACCATCGGTTTCAGGAATGGTAACCTCAAAGTCATCTCTTAATGAGATATGAGAAGCGGTCATTAACGCTCTGAGTGCTTGCATATCATTATTTTTCAGGGCTTGGGTTGCGTCAAGTACACGCGTGTTTTCGGTAATAACATGATGTGCGCGTTTATATTCATTTTCGGTCATGGCTGAGCGAGTATTATTTAACATCGCAAGATCGGCATCACGTAAAGTCGCTACAGACATTTTCTCGGCTGCTTTTTCACAATCAATTCGGCGTTGGTTGTATTCGCTATCGACTAATTTTCTAGGGTAATTTGAGTTAACAATAACGATAGAAAGATCGTCAGGAATACTCACCGCTTCAGTAGCTAAACTCTGACAATCAATAAGTAGTGCATGGGCTTTTTCACCATTGGCAGAAACAAGCTGATCCATAATACCGCATTGGCAATCCATAAAGTCGTTTTCAGCTTCTTGGCCCAACACAGCAATAGTTTCATTAGATAAGTTTAACTGGCAAGCTTGATTGAAAACGCCACCAATAGCAACTTCTAAAGCGGCAGAAGAAGATAAACCACTGCCTTGCGGGACATTACTGTCAATTAATAAATCAACACCGCTTAGCTGATGACCTTGGCGTTTTAAAACAAAAGCAACGGCACGAATGTAGTTACCCCATTGAGATTCGCCACGGGCTATTTCTTGGTCTAGAAAGAATTCGTCTGACTCGCCAGGGTAGTGCAAAGAGTGCACCACAACCTTGTTATCATTACGTTTTCTATAAAGTATGCGCGTACAAAACTCTAACGCACAAGGTAAAACAAAACCGTTATTGTAGTCGGTAAATTCGCCAATTAAATTTACACGTCCTGGTGCAGAAGACATTGCTTGAGCAGGTTGTTTATATATTTCTTCAAAAATGGCATTAAAGTTATCATTTACCACGAGCCTGCTCCTTTTTATAATGGGTTGTACTTGCTTTACGTAATATATTCGCCGCTGTTTCAGCGGTTAAATCACGTTGGCTTTCAGCTAACATTTCGTAGCCAACCATGTGTTTCTTTACCGTAGCAGAGCGTAATAGTGGCGGATAAAAATGTGCATGTAGACGCCAATGACTGTTGTTTTGATCATTTGCAGGGGCATTGTGCCAACCCATTGAATAAGGAAAGCTGCAATTAAACACGTTATCATAACGTATGGTTAGCTCTTGTATTGCTTGCGCTAAACTCTGTTTTTGTTGTGTATTTAATTGGCCAAAATGCTGAATATCGTCTTTGGCAATGAGTATTGTTTCAAACGGCCATGCTGCCCAAAAAGGTACAACAGCTAACCAATGTTCATTCTCTACCACAATGCGATCTTTTTTAGCTGATTCATGTTCAACGTAATCAGCCAATAAAGATTTACCGTGTTTATCTAGATATGCCTGTTGTTGGATATCTTCTTTTTCTATTTCAGTTGAAAGGTGTTCATGCGCCCAAATTTGCCCATGAGGATGAGGCTGAGAGCAGCCCATAACCGCGCCTTTATTTTCAAAAATATTTACGCAAGCATAAGTCTTTGCCAATTCAACATAGTTTGATTGCCAAGTATTAACCACTGCTTCAATTTCAGGAATCGTTAGTTCAGGCAATGACTTGTTGTGATCAGGAGAAAAACACACAACTCTACATTCACCATTGGCTATATTGGCTTCAAATAAAGGGTGTGGTTCATCATCAATTTGTTGCGCCTCAACCTGCTCTTCAGTTAACGCGCCGAAGTCATTCACAAAAACATGGGTGTTTTTATAATCAGGATTGCCAGCATTTTTTGCTCGTTCGTTTCCTGGACATAATGGACAGTTTTCATCGTATACAGGTAGCTCTGTTTCAGAGGCTGCTTCTGTAGCACCTAACCAAGGTCGGTTGTTTCTGTGTGGAGACACCAAAACCCAACTACCTGTGAGCGGGTTTTTTCTACGATGGGTAAATTCTAAGTTGTTCATTGTATTATTCCAAACCATTAGGGTATTTCGATTGCCAATGCCAAGTGTCGTCAGTCATTGCTTCAATATTTAGTTGTGCTGTCCAGCCAAGATTCTTTTTAGCAAGTGATGCGTCTGCAAAATTACTGGCAATATCACCGGCACGTCGCGGGGCAAACTTGTATTTTATCTCTATGTTTGCAGATTCAGAGAAAGCATTAATTATTTCTAATACAGAATAACCTTTACCCGTTCCTAAGTTATAAACGAGGGAGCCCGAATCATTTTGGTGTGTTGAAAAGGCAGCAACATGGCCGGCGGCTAAATCTGTAATATGAATATAATCTCGTACGCCAGTACCATCTTTTGTGTTGTAGTCGTTACCAAAAATACTGACAAATTCACGTTTACCTACAGCTGTTTGAGCGATAAAGGGCATCAGGTTATTCGGTATACCGTTAGGACTTTCACCTAACAAGCCGCTTGGATGGGCACCAACAGGATTAAAGTATCGCAAAGCAATAGCAAGGTGTTGATAATCAGTTTTGCACCAGTCAACTAGTATCTGCTCCACCATTACCTTGGTCCAGCCATAAGGATTGGTTGCCGTAATAGGGTGTTGCTCATCAATAGGTAAATACTGAGGATCGCCATAGACCGTTGCAGAGGAACTAAAAATTATTTTATTGATACCACAGCTTTGCATGGTTTCAAGTAAAGTAACTGTACCAGCGACATTATTGCGGTAATAAGATAAAGGTTGTTCTGTAGATTCACCAACGGCTTTTAATGATGCAAAGTGGAATACTGCTTCGATATTGTATTGCTCAAAGGTCGCTTTGAGCTTTTTGCTATCGGCTATATCGCCTTCAATAAAATCAAAGGTATGACTACTGATTTTGCTTAATTGATCCAAAACTTTGATACTAGAATTAGACAAATTATCATATATAACTGGGGTATAACCAGCGTCAAGCAGTGCCAAACATGTATGACTGCCTATATAGCCTGTACCACCTGTAACTAATACGTTCATAGATAACCCTTTACTTAAGTCTTATTTATAAGATAAATAATATTGGCGATAAATGCAACTTTTATTTATAGAGATTTAAGCGAGGGCTCAGTGGAAAAGGTGATGATATTTAGAGCTTGTAGCGTAATGAATTTAAAGATATTGAACTTAAAAATATTAAAATTAACCATATTCATTAACATGCTAATATTACTAGTTCAGCAAAGGCTTGTTATAAGCAGTTGATAGCGGTATTAAAGCTAGTTGATTAATTTGCTGAATAAGTATTATGGCTAAATAATAGTGTTGGTTAGTTGTGTTTACTTCACGTTAACTTGGTTGGGCTTAGCTTATTGGGTAATTACATTGGTTTTTGTTGAGGCTTACAACAGCAGTTAGCGAATTGCTGTCATCAGCTTTTGTGAAATCATGAATATATCGGGGGATGAATTTTAATTGTAACTCACTATATATTTCAGTGGGTTATGACGCAGCATTTCATTAGAAAGCGCACTTTGAAGACTGTATGAACACAAAAATCATCCATCATTTTTACTTTGGAGTAACTCTATAGCTTCAACGCCATGTAATTTTTCTTGGTTTAACAGTTTGTTATTAACTTATTAAGCCACCCATAAAACTTATTAAGCCATCCATAATAAGTTGTTCGTATTTTCAGCAGTCAACTATACTTAGTTCACATTTTTTAACTTAGGTTACTGTTATGCCCAAGCCTCGTTCACAACAAATCTGTTTATCCAGCACACCGTATTATCATGTTTGCAGTAGCACCGTTCGCAAAGCCTTTTTATGTGGTATTGATAAAGAAACAGGGGTGAGTTATGAGCATAGGCGTAGTTGGATTGAAAAGCGTATTTTTCAATTATCTCAGGTATTTGCTATTGATATTTGTGCTCATGCTATCATGAATAATCACTTACACCTCGTACTTCATGTTGATAGTGAACAAGTGAAAAACTGGACTACGCTAGAGGTGATTACTCGTTGGCATAAGTTGTTTAAAGGAACAATTTTGACCTGTAAATTTCAGCGAGAGCAACCGTTAACAAAGTTCGAATTGGAAATGGTTGAAGAAACTGTGCTGATTTATAAACAGCGACTCATCGATATTAGCTGGTTGATGCGGGCTTTGAACGAGCCTATTGCCAGACAAGCTAATAAAGAAGATAAGTGCACTGGGCATTTCTGGGAAGGGCGTTTTAAATCTCAAGCCCTGCTCGATGAAGCTGCATTACTCGCCTGTATGGCTTATGTGGATTTAAATCCTGTCCGAGCAGGTATTGCTCCGACACCCGAAGAATCTTGCTTTACTAGTATTCAACTGCGTATCAAGGCAGCGATTAAAGGGGCTCAACCCACAGTCTTATTACCTTTCACTGGCAATGAACATCAAGAAAAAACTACTGGCATCTCTTTCAGCTTGAAGGATTATTTAATACTGGTAGATGAAACTGGGCGCGTGATAAGAGAAGACAAGCGCGGAGCTATGAGTGCTAAAACAGCTGAGGTACTGTCAAGACTACATATTAGCGACGAAAGCTGGTTAAAACTCACCACCAACTTCGAAGGTATGTTCACTGGTGCAGTTGGCACCGCTGAGCATTTGTGTGAGTTTACTGAAAACGTGGGGTTGAAACGGACACATGGGATAGCAAATGCTCAGGCTTGTTTAAATAGCGCTTAGCAACTTAGACTGACATTAATACAAATATAATTGCCTTTTTGTAATGGAAAAAACTTGCTTTAAATTCACTTGAAGACAAGGAAACTCTCTAAATAGACAATATTTCCCATATTCCCTTACTGAATTGTTCTATTAAGGCAGTAATGAGCTTCCTTTTTATGCAGGGTTATTTTTAGAAAGTTATTATGGGTGGCTTAATAAGAAAATTGATTATGGGTGGCTTAATAAGAAAATTAAGGCAGTAATGAGCTTCCTTTTTATGTAGGCTTATTTTTAGAAAGTTATTGTGGGTGGCTAAATAAGAAAATTTAAGTACTCAGTTATCAAACTAAATTAGGAACAGGAAGATTGGGCATCTACGTCAGCTTTAGGCTCATAATTACCCTAACGTAAATGAATAATTTGCTCTTTTTTTAAAAACATAACATTTTAGGGGGGCAAACTTAAATGTGATTGGCTGGCAATGCTAGTTGCAATTGGGGGGGACTAATGGTCGTTATTTTTCAGATTATTTTTAACTTATTTTTAACTTACTCTTAACTTATATTTGGCTTAGCTGAATCATATTTTGTTTTAGATAAGCAACAGTTAAGTTTGACTTTGCTATTGAGTTTATAGCAATAGCAAAGTCAGAGTAGGTTGGATGTAACTGAGGTCTAAATAATCAATTTTTTATACTTTCATTTTCATTGAAAATATTTATAAAACTGCTTATGCAACCTTAGTTGAATGTAAAGAGCGGCGAGCCGTAAGCACAGGGTGTTCATCTAGATATTTTTGTAGATTAGCTATTTGCTCAGTTGATAAATATAGACCTCGTTTGGTTCTTCTCCATATAATATCTTCAATATTAACAGCCCACTCTTGCTCGATTAAAAAGTCAATTTCTACTTGATATAAATCAGTGCCGAAACACGTGCCCATTGCTTCAATACTCTTAATATTTTCGAGTAAATTAAACGTTCTGGTACCGTAGCTGCGGATAAACCGGGTTCTTAAGCTTGATGGTAACCATGGGTAATCTACTTTTAACCCTTCGGTTAATAGCGCTATATTAGCGAAATTGCCACCTGGTAGCGCTTTATCTGCTGTCCATTGAGCGCCCATATTTGAGAAATAAGGACTTAACTTATTAACAGCTGCTTCAGCTAATTTTCTATAAGTTGTTATTTTACCGCCAAAAATTGAGAGAATAGGTGCTTTCTTATCAATATCTTCTAATTCTAAAGTGTAATCGCGAGTAACGGCTTGAGCATTAACAGACTCGTCATCTAATAATGGTCTTACACCAGAGTAAGTGGTAACAATATCTGCACGTGATATTTTCTTCTTAAAATATTCATTGGTAATATTTAATAGGTAGTCAATTTCATCTTCCGATATTTTTACGTCAGATGGCTCACCATTATATTCAACATCAGTTGTGCCAATTAATGAAAAATTATCTTCAAAAGGAATAACAAACACGATTCTCTGATCAGCATTTTGCAACATATACGCTTCAGGCTGATCATGAATGCGCGGTACTACGATATGGCTGCCTTTAACTAATCTAATGTTTTGAGGAGATTTTAGCGGTAATGCATCTGAAAACAATTGAGCAACCCAAGGTCCTGAGGCATTAACAACACTGCGAGCTCGTATTACATTAACATCACCATTTAAGCGATCTTGTAGGGTAATAACCCAAACATTGTTTTCACGAACGGCCTTTATGCATTTAGTTTGTGTTTTTATTGTGGCGCCATTTTCTTGTGCCGAAAGTGCATTTAAAACCACTAAACGCGCGTCGTCTACCCAACCGTCTGAATACTCAAAACCTTTGGTGATGCTACTCACTAATGGACTGTCATCGCCAAACTTAATTCCTCTTGACGCTTTTAATGTTACTCGTTTTGCTAAGTTGTCATAGAGGAATAAACCAATTCTGATCAGCCAAGAAGGCCTTAAATGACGTTGATGAGGTAATCTAAAAACTAGAGGCTTAATGATATGAGGCGCATTTTTCAACAAAATTTCACGTTCAGCTAACGCCTTTTTAACAAGACTAAATTCATAATGCTCTAAGTATCGTAAACCACCATGAATAAGCTTGCTGCTGTTAGATGAAGTAGCTGAAGCTAGATCGTTTTGTTCACACAATACAACATTTAGCCCTCGGCCTGAGGCGTCCGCGGCTATACCTGCGCCATTTATGCCACCACCAATAACAGCAACGTCAAATATTTTATTTTCTTCTTTCATAAATACGCCTTATCATTTTGTATGATAAATGGGATGTTCGATAATGAATTATAATGTTCGTTTTGTTTCGTTTCAAGTTGCTTTTGTTCATTTTAGTATAGGTTATGTATATTTTGGGCGCAAAAAAAGCGCTAGTTAGTTGTTAACTAGCCATATTTTTGGAAGAAATTTATTTTATAAAAAAGTGTAAATTAGATGATATGCGTAGTAATAGCGTTGTTGCTGAGTATTTCTTGAATTGCTTCAGGTGGTGCTTGGTCAGTAAATAGATGATTAATTTGTGCAATGTTACCTTGTTTAATCATAGCGTTGCGGCCAAATTTAGAGTGGTCTGCAGCAAGTAATACATTGGTTGAATTATTAATAATGGCTTGTGCTACTTTTACTTCTCTAAGATCAAAGTCAAGTAAAGAGCCGTCGTTACTGATACCGCTAATGCCAATAATACCAAAGTCCATTTGAAACTGACTCATAAAGTCACAAGTGGCTTCACCTATAATACCGCCATCTCTGTGGCGTACTTCACCCGCGGCAATTATAACGGTAAAGTCTTCTTTAGCCGATAAAATGGTGGCTACGTGTATGTTGTTGGTGACTATATTTAGCGCACTATGATTAAGCAAAGCACGAGCAATTGTTTCTGTTGTCGTGCCGATATTGATAAACAAAGAAGAGCCGTTTGGTATCATTTTTACAAGCTCTTTTGCGATACTTTCTTTTGCTTCTAAGTTTAAAATTTTCCGTGATTGGTATGAGGTGTTCTCAGTTGTCGAGATACTTTCAGCGCCGCCATGATGGCGAATTATTACCCCTAACTGAGCAAGTGAATTGAGATCTCTTCGTATCGTTTGCGGGGTAACTTTAAAAATTTGTACTAATTCATCGATAGTAATAAAACCTTTCTCGTGAACGAGATCGATAAGTTCAGTTTGACGTTGGTTTAGCGCCATAAAGGCTTCCTCTATTCGACAGCTTACAAGAAATGAAAATTATCCCACAGATTATATATTTTCCAAAACTAATTGTTTAGCATTATTTAAGGCAAATGTTCGAATATGAAAATAATTGTTGCCAATTTCGAAAGGGATTGGCATTATCGAATATAATTTAATTATTAAGTAAGATAAATAGGAGCTATGTTGAAATACTTATTAGCCATTGATCAAGGCACTACAAGCTCAAGAGCCATTCTTTTTACGCCATTAGGCAAAGTATACGCTTCGGCCCAAGAAGAATTTGAACAGCATTTCCCACAAGATGGCTGGGTTGAACATCATCCTAGTGACATTTGGCAAACTGTTCTACGCACTTGTCGTAAAGTTCTTGCAGACAATAATGTTAAAGCAACTGACATAACGGCCATCGGTATTACAAACCAAAGAGAAACGACTTTAGTTTGGGACAGAAACACCGGCGAACCTATTTATAATGCGATTGTTTGGCAAGACAGACGTACATCAGATTATTGTGAGTCAATATCTAGCCCTCATATTGAAACGATAATAAATAATAAAACAGGGTTATTATTAGATCCTTATTTCTCCGCAACTAAAATTAGATGGATTCTCGAAAATGTTGACGGTGCACAAGAGAAGGCCGAAAACGGTGAACTTGCTTTTGGAACTGTTGATAGCTTTTTATTATGGCATCTAACGGGTGGAAAAGTTCATAAAACAGATGCCACCAATGCTTCTCGTACGATGATTTTCAATATTCACCAACAAGAATGGGATGAAGAGTTGCTTGAACTATTCAAAATTCCAAAGCTAATGCTACCTGAAGTTATGGATTCATCAGATGACTTTGGACATGTTGATAGCGAATTACTTGGTAGTGAGATTCCAATTTTAGGTGTGGCAGGTGATCAACAAGCGGCTTTATTCGGCCAAGCCTGTTTCGATGAAGGTATGGCAAAAAGTACTTATGGCACCGGTTGCTTTTTAATGTTGAATACCGGCAATAGGGCGCTTAAATCAAAAAATAAATTATTAACAACGGTTGCTTATCGATTAAATGGTAAACCAACTTACGCTATTGAAGGCAGTATTTTCATGGCCGGGGCTACTATTCAATGGATCAGGGACGGTTTGAAGTTAATTGGCTCTGCTTGTGAAACCGAGTCAATTGCTGAAAAAATGCCGTTAGATCATGGTGTTTTTCTTGTGCCGGCATTTACTGGCTTAGGTGCACCTTATTGGGACCCTAATGCGCGAGGCGCTATTTTAGGGTTAACACGTGACTCTGGTATAAATGAAATTGTAACTGCAGGCCTGCAATCGGTTTGCTATCAAACAAAAGATTTACAAAAAGCAATGGAAAATGATGGTCTTAGGCCTACTTTAATTCGTGTAGATGGCGGTATGGTGGCTAATAATTGGTTGCTAAGCTTTTTGTCTAATATTTTAGGGGCAACAGTTGATAGACCCGAAATTATTGAAACAACAGCCCTAGGTGTTGCTTATTTAGCAGGTCTTAAAGCCGGTGTTTTTAATTCAACAGATGAATTAGCTAAAATGTGGCATTGTGGAAAGCGTTTTACGCCAAGTATTGATGATACTCAACGTAATGATTTATATAACAAGTGGTTGGCTGCGGTTAAACGCGTGAAAAGCTAATGTTTGAATAAGCCGTTATTAAGTCGTTTAACATGCCAGTTGTACTGGCATTTTTTATTTCTGCCGTACTATTTTTACAGCGTAATACGCGATTGATTAATCAGTTGTATTGTTAATAGTTAATGTGAAAAACGTCAAAATCCACTTAATAGCGATTAATTATCCAACTTTAGTAATGAAAACATACAACTGTCCATTGATTTAATTTATTCAATTGGGATAACTAGTTTGGCAAATAATTCTGAAACTCTATTACAAAATATAAAATAATTACCCAGATAATGAACAGATAAAGCAAAATGCTACGGCTTCTGAACTCGGTAATTTGAATGATTTGTATGTTAAAAGTTAACGTGAAACATTATTTTTACGCATGATAATTTTTGTCGTTTTCTAACGAGAATATAATTCACATTAAGGGTAACTTTAACAGTACTAACTTTATTGGTTGGTATTTCATGGGGAACCATATAATTAAATTTAAAAACAGTGACTTACTGATGTTTTTGATTGTTTATTATCGCTTGTCGGAGTAAAAAAATTAAGCCAGTAACATTGATTTTCTTTATAAATAGGCTATTGCTTAACATATTCCTGGTTGTTTTGTGATCGAAATGCAGTGAAAAATATAACCTTAAAAAGTGGAAAAAGGTTGAATTTTTTTTGTATTCGAGTTATTTATAAGATAAATAGGTTAAATAATAAAGTTAACGTTAAAATGTAAACGCAAAAACAGGGGAAGAAAAATGTCTACAAAAGTTATATCTACACTCGGTAAAAGAACTGCAATTGCTTTAGCTGTTGCTAGTACTTTTACTAATGCAAGTGCTTTTGCACAAGATGCACCAAAACCAACTGAAGTCATTACAGTTACTGGCATGCTAAGCAGCTTAAAATCTTCAATGCTTGATAAAAAAGAATCAAATGTTGTGTCAGATGGTATATCTGCAGAAGATTTAGGTAAATTTCCAGATTTAAACGTTGCTGAGTCATTACAACGTATTACCGGTGTATCAATAGATCGCAGCGGTGGTGAAGGCCAAGCTGTAACTGTACGTGGTTTCGGGCCTCAATTTAATACGGTATTAGTTAATGGTCGCCAATTAGCTACCGACAGCGCGGGTCGTGAATTTAACTTTGACGTTTTAGCTGCAGACCAAATTACCGGAGCTGATGTTTTTAAAACAACTTCAGCAAACTTACAAGAAGGCGGCATTGGCGGTACCATTAATGTTAGTACTGCACGCCCATTCGACTATGAAGGTTTCCAAGTGGTTGGCTCTTTAAAAGGTATGTATGAAAGCCTTTCTGAAGAAACGTCGCCAGCAGCATCTTTACTTGTCAGTAATACTTTTCACGAAGACCGTTTAGGTGTTTTACTTGCAGTAAGTCACTCTGAGCGTGATGTACAAATTAACCGTATTGAAACGGCGGGTTGGCGCCCAGGCCAAACTATTTCTAACGATGCTGATGGCGATGGTGAAGCTAATGTGCTATTTACCAATGCATACATTCCACGTAACTGGGATCAAATTGTTGATCAACAAGAACGTACGCGTACCAACGCAAGTTTAGTACTTCAATACGCTCCAACTGACGAAATAGAAATTACTGTTGATGGCTACATGTCAAAATTTGAAGTTAAATCTGAAGTTACAGATTTGGCGTCTTGGTTCGAACCTGATCGTGTAGACTCTGCAACGATAGACGCAGCAACAGGTACCTTAACTTCGTTCAACCAAGGTATTGGTTTAAGTGGTCCTAACGGTAGTGGTAACCCTGCAACTGACTTTGTTTCTCATACGCGTAATTCTCGTGATGTAACAAATGAAGGCTTTGGTATTAATGTTCAGTGGGACATTACTGACCAACTAGTATCGACATTCGATCTTTCAACATCAACAGCAGAAAACGATCGTGCTGGTCGTGACCGTTTTAATGTTGTAGGCATCATAAATAATTATGCATTTGATGGTACAGGTAGCTTACCAACCGTTATTCATGATGGTTTTGGCGGTGGTAACTTACCTGATGCCAACTTATCTCGTTTACATTACAACGAAAAAGGTAACCAATTTACTGATAAAGACGACATAACTGAATTCAAAGCTGATTTTGTATACAGCGCTGATGGTGATGTTTTTGAACAAGCGCGTTTCGGTTTATACCGTCAAGAGCGTGAAAAAGAAAGTTTTCAAATTTTTGGTAATCAATGTCAATTTTGTGGCTACGGTGAAGCTGCGCCAAATGATATCTTAGATTTCAAACCATTTACGGCTAATAACTACTTCTCTGGTTTAATTGATACTTTTTATGCATATGACGGCGACGCTTACGTTGACTTCTTAGCATCTCAAGGCTTTCCAATTGAGCCAACACTACAAAACAACCGTTATAAAGTAAGTGAAGATATTACTTCACTATATGCTGATTTTACTTTCGGTTACGACGTAGGTGACATGCCATTAACGGTTAACATTGGTGCTCGTTATTCAACAACTGATGTTAATGCCGCGGCAGTGCAAAGTGATATTGCTAACGTAGTACCAACAACCGATCAAACATTATTTAGTAATGTTTTTGGCCCAGCGAATGATATTAACGAATCAGGCTCTTACTCTAACCTTTTACCAAGTGTAAATGTTAAGTTAGGACTTCAAGATGACATGGTATTACGCTTTGCTGTATACGATTCATTAACACGTCCTACTTTGTCACAGCTTTCACCAGCGACAACATATAATGAACCACGTCGTCAAAACTTAACGGCGCAAGGTGGTAACCCTAACCTGAAACCATTTACTTCAGAAAACTGGGATATCTCTTACGAGTGGTATTACTCAGATGCAAGTTTATTTAGCTTTGCATTCTTCCACAAAGAAGTAGATGACTTTATTGTAACTTCTACTAGCGCTGAAACATTTACCCTAGCCGACAGAACAGGGCCAGACTTTGCTTGTGAAGGTGCAAACTGTAGTGATGCAGATGAACTAAATGGTGAGCAAGAAGTATATACCGTTACTCGTCCACAAAACACTGAAAGTATTACCGTAACGGGTTATGAAATTGCCCTTACGCATATTTTTGAAAATGGTTTCGGTTTTACAGCCAATGCGACTATTGTTGATAGTGACCAAGAGCTTGGTGATGACCCTACAAAAGCATTCGCACTTGAAGGTTTAGGTGATTCTCAAAACCTTATCATGTTTTACGAAGCTGACACATGGCAAGCGCGTGTAGCTTACAACAACCGTGAAGGTTTCCTTCGCTTAGTTGATAACGGCTTTAACGGTGAACCTGTAAATACCGAAACATTCGGTCAATGGGATGTGAGTGCAAGCTACGATGTTAATGAAAATATCTCAGTATTTTTTGAAGGTATTAACGTAACAGAAGAAGAGCTAGTACAAACGGGTCGTTTTGCTAACCAAGCCTATAACATTGAAGATAACGGTTCTCGTTACGCAATCGGTGTTCGTGGTAAATTCTAAAACAACGTTTTTAGTTTACGCTTAAGTCTCCTTAACTTAAGTAGTGCTAACTTGGCCTGACTTGTTAACAAGCAGGCCATTTTTTTAGTAAAAATAGTTGGTATATTTTTACTAAAAAAATGTAGAGTATTGTAAAGCGTTATATTACAGCATCAGATCCTTGTATTACCCTCATCGTGTACGATGTTAAGTTAGGAAAATTTGAATATGTCCAACACTGTAAAAAATATCATTATTATTGGCGGTGGCACGGCGGGCTGGTTATCAGCCGCTATTATTGCTGCCCATCATAAAGATGCTAAAAACACTGAACTTAATATTAAGTTGGTTGAATCTTCTGACATTCCAACTATTGGCGTTGGCGAAGGTACATGGCCGACCATGAAAAACACCTTACACAAAATCGGCCTAAAAGAGAGCGATGTTTTTCGAAAATGTTTTGCCACCTTTAAACAAGGTGGAAAATTTGTTGAATGGGTGCATGGCAATGGTGACTTTTATTATCATCCATTTACCTTACCTTTAGGGTATGGTCATATCGATTTAGCGCCTTATGTGTCAAATGTTGAAAACTTCGCCCAAGAATCAAACTTTCAATACGATATTTGTGAAGCCGGCTTAGCACCACGAACGTTAGCTGATTCAGAATACCAAGGGCAATGCAATTATGGTTATCACCTTGATGCAGGCGCACTAGCGGAATTATTGAAAAGACATTGTATTGATACTTTAAATGTAGAGCATGTTGTTGATACGGTTGATGAATGCATTAGTGAAACGGGTGAGCGTATTGACGCGGTAGTATTAAATAAACTCGGTAAACTAACCGCAGACTTATTTATTGATTGCTCTGGTGCTCGTTCATTATTACTAGGGAAAACCTTAAATGTTCCTTTTAAAAAGGTTGATGACGTATTGTTTAACGATAGGGCATTGGCGATGCAAGTTCCTTACGAAACTGAAGACGCTCCCGTTGCATGTCATACCATTGCAAGTGCGCAAAATGCCGGCTGGATATGGGATATTGGCTTAACCAGTCGCCGCGGTGTTGGGCATGTTTATTCTAGTAAGTTTCTTTCTGATGAAGAGGCTGAGCAAAACCTGCGAAATTACTTAGGCGATGCAGCGAATGGTCTTGAAGCTCGAAAAATTAGTTTTGAACCAGGTCACAGAGAACAGTGGTGGAAAGGTAATTGTGTTGCTGTTGGCATGGCGGCAGGATTTGTAGAGCCGCTTGAAGCTACCGCAATTATGTTAGTTGAGCTTTCAGCGCGCTATATAGCCGAAAATTTGCCCGCTGATGAAAGTTTAATGCCTGTGGTAGCCAAGCGCTTTAATACTCAAATGTCGTATCGTTGGCAACGTATTGTTGATTTTCTTAAATTTCACTACATGTTAACTAAGCGACCTGAGCCCTATTGGCAGGCGCATTGTGATCCAAAAACATTTCCTGAAAGTTTGAAAGAAGATATAGCCTTGTGGCAGTATCGTGGCCCAACAACTAATGACTTCACCAGTGCCATGGAACTTTTTCCTGCGGCAAGTTATCAATACGTGCTTTATGGTATGGAGTTTAAGCCTGACTTTACTCGCCAAGGATATTTACATAACCAACAGCAAAAAGCTCAACAAGTGATCAACCGTAACGAACAACTAACACAACAAATGTTACAAAGCTTGCCACCTCATCGCGACTACATTGAAAAGTGGCTTGCGACTTCAACTTAGAGAATAATAATGACCGAATTAGTAGAATTAAGTAATAGCGAACACAGCACTTTAAAAGTGCTTGATAACGCCGCGCTTGGCTTTGTTAAACAACAACATATCTTAAACATACGGGTAAAAGAAATAACACAAGCTATTAGTAATTTTCCGGTTTTTTTAGTTAAAAACCCTCATACAGGCATGTGGAATATTTCGGCGCTTACAAGTTTCGAAATAGGGCAAAACTTGTTTGTTGCTGATAACAAGTGGAATGCTATTTTTACTCCTACTAGCATGCAAACGTTTCCATTTTTTTTAATGAAACTCACGGGAGAAAATAAAGGATATACCATAGGCATTGCGCCCAAAGATCAGGCTTTTTCAAGCACGCAAGGGCAACGTATATTTGAATCTTCAGGTAAGCCAAGTATATTGTTAAGCCGAGTGAAAACCCTGTTAGAAGCTGATATAAAAAATGATATACAAAGTTATCAATTTGCTCAAAAGCTAGAGAGTATGCAATTGATAAAACGCATTAACCTGGTAGTGCAATATGGTGATTCAACAGTACAAACCTTGCAAGGCATGCATACCATTGATGAGACTAAGTTACAGCAGTTATCAAACGACGATTTGGGTGCGTTAAATAAGCAAGGCTACCTTATGCCTATCCATGCCATGCTAATGTCTATTACTCAACTTAATAGCCTTATTCAAAAGCATAATAATATTGAAAGTAACAAAGCTATATCGCAAGTTAAGCTAGCGCTGGAGTAATAGGGGTAAAACAGCAGTTAACAAAAAGCCATTCTAATGAATGGCTTTTTAATATCTGTATTTTGTTAGATTTTCAGTAAGGCTTCACGGGCTGTTTAAGCCACTTCTGCAGAATCAGTTTTCTTCTTAAATACTAATGACGCACGATTTTTAAATACAAATCGGTTAATGAATAACGCCATGAAAATACAGATAAACAAGGTAATAGTCATCATGTGAATATAATGAAATGGTGCCCATACAAATACGAAGAACGCATAAGTTAAGGTACCGGTAATAACTGCAGCAATGGCGGCTTTTGAGGCAACATTGTTAAATAATAACCCAACAATAAATACCGATAAAATAGGCATACTTAACATACCGTAAAGCTCTTGTACTATATTAATAATACTTTCGGCTGAAGAGTAAAAAGGCACTAATAATAGCGCAAGTACACAAAAAATAATTGAAGCGACATTACTGACTACATGCACTTTAATTTGTTTCTCTTTTTGGAAATAAAGCTCATGAATATCACAAACATATAAAGCTGCAGATGAGTTTAAAATACTGTTAAACGTTGTTAAAACCGCCGCTGCCATCATGGCTGCAAACGCGCCTGATAGCCAAGTAGGTAAAACTTCAGCAACAATTTTACCGTACGCTAAATCACCGACATCACCAAATAACTTGTAAGCAACAACACCAGGAATAACGATCATCGGTGGAATAACTAAAATACGAATTAATGCAGCAGCAAAAACACCTTTTTGTGCTTCTTTAATATTGGGGGCTGCCATCGCACGTTGTGTGATCGTTTGGTTAGTGCTCCAGTAGAAGGTTTGAATAAAAATCATACCTGTTAGCAACGTGTGCCAAGGTAATGGTGAGTCATTACCACCAATTAGCGTTAAGCGATCTGTTGGAATATCGCTAAAGTCAAAATTAATCGCTGCCATTGAAAGTACAACAACCAACATCCCCAAAGATAATAAACCAATGCCGCTATAGGTATCTGATACTGCTACTGCTCTTAAACCACCAAAAATTGCATAACTAGCGCCTGCTATGGTGAATATAATCGATAGGGTCATTATTGAAAGTTCAACATTAAACATTGCTTTCATAAATAATGATCCGCCATATAAAATAGCCGGAAGGAAAATAAATAAATTACCTAACAAGAATAAAGCGGCTATAACAGCACGAATATGCGGGTCATTATAGCGACGCTCAAGCAACTCTGTTGTGGTTGTACATTTATTTTTGTAGTAAATGGGTAAGAACACTTTAGCTAAGATCATTAAGCCGAAAAAGGCTGCTATTTCCCACCATGCCAGCAGGATCATTTGGTTACCATTCATACCAATAAGTTGGTCGGTACTTAGGTTGGTTAAAGTAATCGAACCAGCAATAAAAACCCAAGACAGGCCTCCACCGGCAAGAAAATATTCTTTATTTGAATCTGACTCTGATCTGGCTGACCCTCTACATTTTAAGTAAGTTAAAAATGCAATGAGCGCAGTGATCAAACAAAACACCATTATTTGGATTGACTGGTTTTCCACGAAGACTTCCCCGATATTGACTAGTTTTACATAAAGCTACGTAATTAAACGTAGCTCAACGATTTTTCTTTATATTTTACTCAAGCTTAACTTTGCTTATTTTTATTGTGCTTAGTTATACTTGAGTTAAGTCTTGTTTATTTTAATAACAGCAACGTCAAAAGCGTTTAATTGCGCTTGCCCTAATATAAAAGTGCCCATGTTTTGATCAGGAAACTCTTGTGGATAGCTTGCATAATTAAATACATAAGCAATATCGCCACGATGAACAATACGCATATCTTTTGGCAGGCGAATATTAGGTATCGCACATTCGTTTGCTAAGCTTTCAAATAAGCTGATTAAAAAAGTATCACAAGTTAATGATGCCACATAAGTTGTTTTACCTTGTCGTACAACAGCCGGTGTATCATCATGATAACTTGCCACTATGGTAGCTCCACTTGGTACAGATAACTCTTCGCGCCAACATCTACTCTCAAATGTATTGCCTTGATAAAACATTTGTTCATTGCAATCAGGTCGAATAGTTTCGGTAGACAACACTTTAATTGGCAATAATGTTTGTAGTTTACCTGGTGGTAAATTAGGTGCTAGCGAGAGTTCATCAGTTTTACTACCTGAACGAGGACCAAAGACAAAATGTGCACTAGCTTGTTGACATTTTTTTATAAAAGTATCATCAACAATCGGTAAGCATGGCGCAATAATTAAGTCGTATGGTTCAAAATCACTGTCAGTAGAAATAAAGTCTACCGCTAGTCCTAATTGACGTAATGCCGAGTAATAAGAAAATTCGGTTCTTTGATGATTATAGCTATCACCTTGGCGTTCAATTTCGCTTACCCATTGATTAACTGTACCTGAAATTATCGCTACGCGTGCTTGTACTGGTGCCTCAATAGAAAAGTTTACAGTCGTTAATTCATCACGCATTTGTTCAATTTCAGCCCAGGCAGCGGCTTTTGAGTTGTCGTTACGTTTAACGCCAGCGTGCATTTGCTCTTGTGCAAACGGTGCTTGGCGCCATCGGAAATAACACACACAATCTGCACCATGTGCAAAGGCCTGCCAAGACCATAAACGTACCATGCCTTTTTCTGGACGAGGATTATGATGAGCCCAGTTAACAGGGCCAGGTTGTTGCTCCATAATCCAAAAATTCTTTTTACTGATACCGCGGCTTTGGTCAAAATCGTAACTGGCAAAGTCAGGGTGCCCGGTTCGCATATAAGGTTTGAATTCTTCAGCAGGTTTATCCGCAAAGAATAAATCTGAGCGACCTAGCGGGTAATTGTCGTAGCTAACAAAATCTAAATTTTCAGCAAGCGCGTAATTATCGGTTTGCGTATCCACCATGGGAATAAAGTTGTGCGTAACAAATCTATTAGGAGCATATTGGCGAATTATTTCTATCATGCGGTTATGAAAACTGATGACTTGATCAGAGCTAAATCGACGATAAGCAAGTTGATGGGCAGGATGAGTTTCAGTTACGGCTAAAATGGGTAATTCTATTTGCTCAAAATTTTGATATTCCATTGACCAAAATACCGTGCCCCATTCGCTATTCAGTTTGTCAATTGATTGGTAACGTGCTTTACACCATGCTTGAAATGCTGCTTTAGCGGCAACAGAGCCACTATGAGTAGTGTCATGGCATGCTATTTCATTATCTGTTTGCCAGCCACAAATTGCTGGGTGTTCTCCGTACCTTTTCGCTAATACTTCTGATATACGCATGGCTTCGCGAAAGTAGTTTTTACTAGAAAAGTCGTAATGTCGGCGAGAACCAAAGCCACGTGTAGTACCGGTGTTAATATCGACAGGTAGTATGTCAGGGTATTTATCAATTAACCATTTAGGAGGCGTTGCTGTGGGAGTACACATGATAACTTCTAAGCCAGCATTGGCTAAAGTTTCAATGGCGCGGTCTAGCCATTCAAATGTATAAGCTCCTTCATTTGCTTCAATTCTTGACCATGCAAATTCGCCAATGCGAACATAGCGTAATCCTAATTCACGCATTTCTTTAGCATCTTGGGCCCACATTGATTCTGGCCAATGCTCTGGATAATAACAAACACCTAACATTTTTTATTCCGCTATTTTATTTATTAATCTTTTATACATACTAACCTTATTTATATGATATATTCCAGAGGTATTTACATTGAACTAATTATTTTAGCTAATTTATAATGAAATAAAGCTTTGTAATTTTATCGTGCCGTTTTAAATTTTTAAATTTAACCCAGCTAATTGCAACTATCAAAATATCAGTAAAATATTTCAAGATGAAGGACGTTTACCATGAAACCATCCCAGCACTATGTTCAACTCAATAGTACTCATTCTAGCTTAATTGTTGACTGTCAGAATAAAACACCATCAATTCTTTATTGGGGAAAGGTTTTATCTAAACAAACCTCCGCACAAATGTTAACCATGTTGTCGACAAGACAAGAAGCAAAATGCTCATTGGTTATCGAAGCACCTATTTCTCTATCTCCCTTAGTCGGTGAAGGTTTCACTGGTGCGCCGGGTCTTGAATTAAATAATCATGACTATGCTTGGTCGTTTGGCGGTGAGTTGGCTAATATTGTGCAATCTGACGAGCAAAATGTAATTTTTGAAACCGTTGATACCATTCGAAATATTAAATTAGTTCATACTTTATCATTACATAAAGATACTGATGTTTTATCCGCTTCAACTAAAGTGGTTAATCTGGGTGAGCAACCATTATCAGTTAACTGGTGTGCTGCGCCAACAATAGCTTTACCTGATCAAATGAATAAAATTATGTCGTTTGAAGGGCGCTGGTCAAATGAGTTTCAGTGTAATTCTCTTGATTTATTTTTAGGTAGCTTCGTGCGTGAAAACCGCAAAGGTAAAACTTCGCACGATAACTTTCCAGGTATGGTTATGCATAATAACTTTACGCATGAACAAGCTGGTGAGTGTTATGGCTTTCATCTTGGCTGGAGTGGCAATCACAAAATGCGTGCAGAGCTTTTAGCAGAAGGGCGAAGCTATGTTCAATTAGGTGAGCTTCTTATGCCAGGTGAATTAAATCTTGCGCCTAATGAGTCTTATGAAAGCCCAATGCTTTATGCAGCCTACTCAGATAAAGGCTTTAGCGGTTTGTCTCGTTGTTTCCATCAATTTGTTCGTGGTGAGTTGCTTTCACCTAAGCTAAGCCAAAAACCTCGTCCAGTTCATTACAATACATGGGAAGGAATATATTTTGATCATGATGTAGAAACCTTAAAAGGCTTGGCTGATAAAGTTGCAGGTTTAGGGGCAGAGCGCTTTGTTCTTGACGATGGCTGGTTCAAAGGCCGCCGTGGTGACTTTGCAGGTTTAGGCGATTGGGTAGTTGATAAAGAGATTTATCCCGATGGTTTATCACCTGTTATTGACCATGTTAATGAAAAGGGGATGGAGTTTGGCTTATGGTTTGAGCCAGAAATGGTTAACCCTGATAGTGACTTATACCGTGCCCACCCTGACTGGGTTTTATCTACAGAAGGCAATGCACAGTTAAATTTTAGAAATCAATTAGTGTTAGATTTAACCCGTGCTGAAGTGGTTGAGTATCTATTTAATGCCATTGATGACATTTTGGTTGAATACCCGAAAATAGTTTACATAAAGTGGGATATGAACCGAGATATTAACCATGCCGGTAATGCCTTAGGTAAACCAGCAATTCATCTGCAAACCAAAGCCGTGTACCAACTGATTGACCGAATTAAAGAGAAGCATCAACATGTTGAAATTGAAAGCTGTTCATCAGGTGGGGCGAGAGTTGACTACGGTGTGCTAGCACATACTGACCGTGTTTGGACTTCTGATTCAAATGACGCCTTAGACAGACTATCTATTCAACGTGGTTGTTCATTCTTCTTCCCAAGTGAAATTATGGGCGCACATGTTGGTCCAAGAGAATGTCATATTACCGGTCGTATAGTCAGCATGGAAATGCGAGCAGCCGTGGCATTCTTTGGTCATATGGGGCTTGAAATGGACCCAAGAGAACTCACCGAACTTGAATGTGAGCAATTAAAAACCATTATTGCGTTACATAAAAAACACCGTAAATTAATTCACACTGGCGAGTTAGTGCGCTTTAATCGTGATGGTGACTCGATTAATTTTGGTCTTATTAATGCAGATAAGTCACAAGCACTATTTGCTTATAACAGTGTTAATGAAACCAAGAGAACCACACCACCGAAGTACCGTTTTGTTGGCTTAGATACCGAAAAAACTTATCAGTTATCGCTTGTTTGGCCTACTAAGCTTAAAGAGTATTCTCCTTCTGTACTCAGTGTTATTGAAAAACAGGTGTTTTCAGGTGCGTCACTTATGCAAATGGGCATGCAACTGCCTGTGCTATTTCCTCAATCTTCGTTAATTTTTGAGTTGAATGAAGTAAAAAACTAGTGATAAAACGATTATATAACTGATTTATAATCGTTGTTATAGAAATGCGAGTTAGCTAAATTGAAAAATTTAGTTAACTCGCATTTTTTTCTCTGAATAGAAATTTTGCTTTTAGTGAAGTAAAGCATATAGGCGCTTTACGCTTAATGATAATTTCTCGCGTGGTAAATGTTATATAACGAATGCTTCAGGAGAAATTTTCATTGATATAGACATTGCTTCGTTAGGTTTTAAAGCTGTAATACCGGTATTTTCAATGCCTTTTTTAGCCATATTTATTGCGTCTGTGCTATGAGTAACCGGCTCGAAGCAAAAAAAGTCTTCATTTTTGGGGCTATAGATAACTAAAAATTTACAGTTTGAACTTGTGCTAATGTTGGCTTTTGCACTGAGTTCGGGCCATGTTACTGTTGCATGACCGTTAAAGCCGGTAAAAACATTATCTAAATTACTGCCATGAACGGGAAATCCGGCCGCTCTATTCATTGCTGCAGGTTTGACTACTAACTGTGTTGGCATACATTCATCATCTACTGCCCACATTTGGTCTACTTCACACTGAATTAAGGTTTCCTTGGTTAAATTAAAATAAGGGTGTAGCCCTAAGCCAGCGGGTATGGAGCAATTATCAGTGTTTTTCATCGTCAAGGTAATGCTTAACGCTTTTTCTTCTAGTATAAAAACTTGTTTAGCACTATAAGAATATGGCCATTGAGCAACACTATAATGATATTCTAAGGTTAAGCTCTGCGCTGATTGTTCGGTTATGGTCCAAGGTAACTGCCAACCATGGCCGTGAATACTATGCTTTTCGGGTAAGTGGTTAAGTGGTAAGGATATATTTGTTTCTTGCCAGGTAAATTTTCCTTCTCTTATACGGTTAGAGTAGGGTATTAAGGGAAAACAGTTACTTGCTAAAACAGACTTTACGTTATCTGTTTTTCTTAAAATGGCGACAAATTTATCATTCAATTTTGCCTCATAAGCTAAAATTGCACCACCTAAGCTTGGTGAAATTTCTACTTTGGCGACATTATTCGTTAGAAATATAGAAGTCATAAAGTTAATTAAATATTATTTATAATATAAAATAATTAAAGCATTTAACCATGTTTTTGTCTAGCAATCAGTAAAATGAAAGATTTTTCACTACTGTTTATCTAGCATATTTGCACCTTAGCTTATGATAACATTTAGCTAAATTGCCGTTAAATTGCCGTCAAATTACCGCTAAATAGTACAAATTGGCTCAACTAAACCCGTTGCACCTTGCAACTTATAAATAAATACATTGCCAGACAATGGCGCTTTAGCCAGTTCGCTTGCAGTTAAGTCTTTTTTTGCACTCGTGATAATTAACCAGTCGAGATCTGGCCCGCCGATAGAGACACATGAAGGCTGCGATACCGGTAAGGCAATTTCAAAGTCGATGTCACCATCTTTATTATACCTAACGACTTTACTATTGCCCCATTGAGCATTCCATAAATTGTCTTGTGCATCTATGGTTGAGCCATCAGGAAATGCCGAAGTAATGGTGCGGGCAAATAAGCGCTTATTGGTAATTTCGGTGGTATCTTTACAAAAGTCATATTGAAATATTTTATGGGTTAATGAATCAGTGTGGTAAAGAGTATCGCCAGCTTTATTCCAACATAAGCCATTAGATATTTGTAAATTTGTTATTTTCTGATGACAACCTAATTGATGATCTAAACAATACAGAGCCCCGTTTTGTGCAGATAAACTGGAATTTTCTACCATTGTGCCGGCCCAAAAACGCCCTTGGCGATCGGTTTTACCATCGTTAAAACGATTGCCTGCAACGTGAAGTTCGGGCTGATTTATCCACTCTAATTGTCTTGTATCAAGGTTATATCGAGCAATGCCTTGTTCAAAGGCAGCAATGATCTGATTGGCGTTGTTGGTAAATGCAAAACTCCCGATACGTTGGGGTAACGAGAACTCTTCTAACACTTGGTTAATGGGAAAAAATCGGTATAAATCAGCGTTTTCAATGTCTACCCAATATATAGCCTGTTGCTTTGCATGCCACAGTACACTTTCACCTAATTGGCATTGGCAGGGAATAATGTCAATAAGTTCGGCTGATAAGGTTTTCTTAATCATAAAATAGTTAAACTGTAGTTAAATTTTCGTTTAGTAATGTCACGTTGTTTTTCACTTGTGCTAGGTTGTCACCCGATTTATATAGGCTATTGCCTATACCTACTGCACTTGCATCAGCTGCAAGCCATTGTAACATATTGTTTTTTGAAACACCGCCAACAGGGATTATATGAACATCGTTTGGTAAAACTGATTTAAGTGCTTTTATGTGTGAAAACCCATAAGTTTGGGCAGGAAAAAGTTTTAGCCATCTTGCACCAGCATGATAAGCAGAAAATGCTTCGGTAGCTGTTGCTATACCAGGAATAACATGGAGTTTTTTTAAAATAGAATATTCTATAATGCCAGTGTCACAATGAGGGGAAATTATCAGTTTAGCGCCCGTGTTTTCAACTTGTTTTGCTTGCGCTAAAGTTAACACCGTACCCGCACCAATTAAGCAATCTTTTGGCATACTTAACACTAAGTTGCTAATAGAGTCTAATGCGTTAGGTGAATTTAGCGGAACTTCAATAATTCGAATGCCATGTTGGTAAAGACAAAGCGCAATATCGACAACTTCATTGGGGTTTACGCCTCGCAAAATAGCTATAACGGGGTGGTTTTTAATAAAGGTGTCCACGTTATTTCCTTATCAGATATAAATACAGTTTTATGAGTTTTTAGAAGAAAGCGCAATTATTTGCTGATATACAGCATTAAAGCCCAATAAAGTCATATCTGTTACTTTACATATATTGGTTTTTATACCATGCATATTAAGTACTTGCGAAAATTGCTGACTTAAATGTGGTGCACCTATAATGGTAACTTCACCTAATGCAGCTAATTGCCATTCTTCGGCGTTCATTGCGGCTCTAACATCACTGCCTATCAGTAATCCTGAGAGGTACGAATAGGCTTGAGAATCAGTTAACTCTCCGAAAAGTTGCTTACTTCTGACGCTAAATAAACCATGCGTAAAGCTGCCTAATTCGCTTTTTAAAGTAAAATCGGCACCTTTTTGAAAAGATGCTTCATCGAAGGTTGCATGGTTTTTTTTAATGAGAATGCTGTGGTTAGTTAACAGATCAAATAACTCACCGGTCATAGCCGTTTTGAATAATTCAATACTGCCATTGTTAATTAAAACCCATTTCGTGTGTGTACCGGGCAGGCAGATTAGATGAGTATTAGAAAAATTTTCAGGGGTTAGCTGTAGCCAACCAAGAACTTGTAACTCTTCGCCACGCATAACATCGTAATTATCATTTTTTAAGCGACAACTTAAGCCAGGAACGATACTAATTTGGTGCCCTGAACAAACGAAGTTAGTACATTTTGCGGGTATATTGCCCAGTTTTGTTGGACATGGAAGGTATTCGGTTTCTCGCCAACCTATACTAGAGCCAATTTGACCCATCATATAGATAGGGAGCTTTCCATGCTGTTTAACCCAGGGGTCGATGCAGTCGAATAATGTTTTTTCAAAACTATCAACGACTTTATTAACACCTAAGCCATAAGCTTCTTTTGTTAAGCTTAATGTTTTGTCGGCATTTATTTGGCAAAGAAATGCCCGTAAATGGCTGGTGCCCCAATCAACTGCAATAATATAGTTATAAGCTGTCAATTAAGTTCTCCCACCATCAATTATAATGCCTTGTCCGGTGATAAGTGCACTGTCGTTAGACGCTAAAAAAAGTGCTAAGTTAGCAACATCTTCAGGTAAAATTCTCTTCTTTAAAGCCATGGATTCCATCCATTTTTGCTCTTCTTCATCGGTTAACCAGCTTGATAACTGCCGTTCTGTAGCTACCCATCCCGGCACTATAGCGTTGACTCGAATATTATGCTCGCCAAACTCTTTTGATAATGCTTTAGTCATGCCCATTAAGCCCGCTTTAGCCGTAACATAGCCGGTCATGTGTTGCAGGCCAATCAAAGCATTGATTGAACTAAAGTTAATAATGCTGCCAAAATTTTGAGTTTTCATGGTTTTATACGCAGCTTGTGCGGCAAAGAAAGCAGGATCTAAATTAACCTGCATACACTTATGCCAATCGTAAGCTGAAATGTTTTCAATATCTTGGCGATGGTCATTACCAACATTATTAACCAGCACATCTATGCCGCCAAAATGTTCTACTGCTTCATGAACAGAGGCCTGAAGGGCATCAGAGTCGGTAACATCAACCGTTTTATACCAAAGCTCGTTGTCTGGTGATTGTGGCAATGAATCAATTAATGCTTCAGCCATTGCTTTGTTTGAGTCGATAAAGGCGACTTTTGCTTGTTGTGCCCTAAATGCTTTTACCATTGATGCACCAATGCCACCAGCGCCACCGGTAATAAAAACAACTTTATCCTTTAAACTTTTATATTGAGTAGATAAACTCATTACCTTGCTCCAAACACTTTATATATCTAAAATTATGTGCCTAAAATACCGGCATATTAATGCAAAAATTTTTACTTTTTTTTAACAAGATAAAGTTATATCATAATTATATGTAATTAAATATGATATAACTTATTAATAATACCTTGTTGGAAGAAAAATAAATGAAACCCTCACCTAGACAAAATTTAACACATCAACTTACCTATGATTTAGGCATTGCGGTTGTTAAAGGAACATATCCTGTTGGGGGAGGCCTGCCTTCTGAAGCTGACCTTTGTGTGCAATATAATGTTAGCCGCAGTTCTACCCGTGAAGCGGTAAAAATGTTATCAGCCAAAGGGCTTATTTCTTCTCGACCTAAACAAGGTATTAGAGTGCTACCTGAAAGTAGCTGGAATATGTTTGATACCGATGTGCTAACTTGGATATTAAGTAGTAAGCCTTCTTTAGCCTTACTCAAAGAATTTACCCAAGTAAGGCTCGCGATTGAACCACAAGCTGCTGCACTTGCCGCAATTAATGCGACTTATGAACAATTAGAAGATATTGATAAAGCTCTATCGCGAATGGTTGATGCTGATCAAGGCTTAGATGATCCTTTAGATGCTGATATTGCTTTTCATACCAGTATATTAGTGGCCAGTGGAAATCGTTTTTTTGTCCAATTAACCGAGTTTATTGGTACCGCATTACGCGTTAGTATTCGATATACCAATAAAATTAAAGGCGTGCCAGGGGCTGATGTTAAGCAACATGCTGATATTCTAAATACAATTAAATCACGTAATCCAGACAAAGCACGTGACGCTGTGACGGCAATTTTAGAAGAAGCATTGGAATTAATAGATTCGCAGCTTTAGCTTATCGACCTGGCTTAACGTAGAGCTAGCTCAATCTAGGCCTAGTAAAAGTTAAGCCTAGCTCAGTTAAAAAACTTACCGTTATTATGCTACAAGCCTAAGTTAAAGTAGCTTTAACTGGCTCACTTATTAAGTGTAAACATTATAAGTGAGCTATCTCGTTTATGTTCAACTAGCCATTATTGTCATTATAATTTTGGCCTCGCGATATTCATCGCAAGTACTATCTCTTTCACCGACTCTGTTTGAGCAAAGTTTTCTACCGATACGGGTAACTTTTGTAACCAATTAGGGTGCTGATCAATCGTTCCCGGTATATTAACTTGTTCTAAACACTCCACAGCATCTTCCAAAGGAATTAACTGAATATGGCTCGGTGAAGCAGCAAGATATTTTTGTACAGCAATACTCAATTCTGTATTCATTTGGGGAGGTTCAAGTTGTGGCGCTTTATCCATATTAATCACTTGAAGATCATCTAACGCAGCAATAAGGTTTTCACGTTCGCTGGCACGTCCGTTTCTGTCTGTATGCCCAGCTTCTTCACTTGGATAAAGGTTAAGTTGTTGGCGCCACTCTAAATCTCGCCCTTGCCACCAACCTGATAAAGTAGAAGTGTCATGGGTGGCAACGGTAACTACTGACTGTGTTGGGAAGTTATCGGGGCGTTTAAATAAACCTGATTCCCAACGTTCAAAAAATAAGACTTTAAACGATAACAGTCCTGCATTTTGAATGGTTTCACTAAAACCTTCAGGCACATTGCCTAAATCTTCTCCTATTACTACACAATTATTTCGGCGAGATTCTAAGGCAATTATACGTAAAATATCATCCCACGGAAAACTGATATAAACCCCTTCACCGGCTTCCATTCCAGGTGCTACCCAATACTGGCGCATTAACCCTAAAATATGATCAATGCGTAATGCTCCAGCATATTGCATGCTGCTGCGTAATGCTTTAACTAAGGGTTGGTAGCCTTGTTGTTGCAGAGCTACAGGGTTTATTGGTGTTAAGCCCCAGTTTTGTCCTAACGGATTCATACCATCGGGTGGGGCACCAATTGAGGCACCTGCAACATAAACTTCTTTGTCTGACCAAACATCAAAACCTGAACCGTCACAACCTACCGCTAAATCAAGATATAAACCAATCGCCATATTCTGATCAATGGTTTGTTGAGATACGGTACTTAATTGTTGGTGGGCTAACCACTGAAGGAAAGAAAAGTACTCAATGCGTAAAGCATGAGAAAGCTTAAACTTGTGTACGGCTTCGCTATCGGGGTCTTGAAAGCTTAACGGCCAATCTGGCCAACCATAAGAGTTTTCATCAGCGAGATGAAAATGTTCATACAAAGCATCAAAAGTAGCGAAACGCTGTAAATCATTACCATTGGTTTGTTTAAAATGTTCAAACTCATCAGCCATTTTTGTATAGCATTCGTTGCGACTACTCGCTTTTAGGTTAACGCAAAAATCATCAAACAATAATTCGGTTATTTCAAATTTTAGTTTTGCTACTTCAGGGTAATCAATCAAACTACTGGCTTTAGTATTAGCAATACGCTGCTGAAATAACTCGCTGCTTACCTTTGCTTGAGCAAGTGGGCAAAGTTCAAAATTTGGAATCTTGCTTATATCAATATAAAGCGGATTTAAAAAACATCGACTAGAAGGAGAATAAGGGCTTCGATGCGCTGGGTTGTGTTGATAAAGTGGGTGCAATGGATTTAATCCAATAGCCGCCGCTTGTTGTTTAGCTGACTTTTCGACAAGTTGAGCCAAGTCGGTGAAGTCGCCCATTCCCCAATTGCTCTTACTCACAAGAGAATATAATTGCGCTGTATAACCCCATGTTTTATTAGTTGACGCTTCTTGCGCTCCGAAGCAAGTTTTAGGTGCGTAAATAAGTGGGCAGCTACTTTGGGCCTCACCAAAGCTAAGGGTAAATTGATAGTAACCTTGAGCTAGCGATGGCAAGGTTAATAAATATTGACAATACTGTGTGTCACCAATGGTTATTTCTGCAATGGCTTGCATTTCTTCAACATTAAAAGCTCCCACAACCTCATTGCCAACCGTGCTTCCAATTTCTGGGGTGACTTTCCAATTTAACAATAAATTGCCAATTTTAGGTAGGCTTACTTTAATGCTGTGCTGTTGATCTTCTAATTTAGCAATATGTACAGGGGGTAAAATATTAAGCCAGTGACTCTGACTTAAAGAATTAATCGCTTGCTTAAGAGCGCCTTCATCTAAATCGAAGCCCATTGCTTTTAATAGTGCACTTTTGGCTTGGTCTTTGGCATAAACCTTATTACCAAATGTACCGGTATAACTTGCATGAAAACCTACTAAATCTGCTAGCTGTTCAATGAGATTCATATCGACACTCTTTTTATTGTGAAATAAAATTACATATTTTTGTAACTCTAACAATTTATAGGCTATAATTACAGCAAATAAAGCTTTGATTGTTACTTATTTTCATTGTATATTTAACTTATGTAATTTATTTACAAAATTTTACAACGTAAAGTAAGTTAACAATTAACTCAGTTACATCACCGTTGACATTACAGTTAATTTATTAAGGTTAGGTTATTAATATACCTAAAACATATTAAATTTATATTCGGCTCGATTTATGCTTTTTCATATTGTCGACATATAAATCGGCTATTTTAAATTGGAAAACGCACATTATTGGGGCTTCGTCGTAATATTTAGCACTTAAATAAAGCAAAATCAGTAATGTTAAATTAATTAGTACATTATTAATGGAGAATAACAATGCTAACTAAGAAATTTTTTAAAACTAAAGATGAAACTGAAGTGACTTTTGAGTTCAATAGAAGTGATGTAACTACAGCCTCATTAGTGGGTGACTTTAATGGCTGGCAAGCGATTGAAATGAAGTTTAATAAAAAATCCAAAAGCTTTAAAACGAAAGTAAGATTACCGAAAGATGGAAGTTTCCACTTTCGGTACTTGTTAAACAACACCGAGTGGGAAAACGATTATCAGGCTGATCAATACTTAGCTAATGAGTTTGGTAGCGAAAATAGTGTAGTACTAACTTCGCCTTAAAACCATTTTAGGTATATCTGTAATATGCAAAGTCTCAAATCAAGGCTTTGCATATACTTATTAAAAATAATGTTTTAAATGAACTAAAGTTAAAGTCTTATGTTTAATTAATAATAAATTTAGATTTTAAAAACTAGTTTTACTTAATTGTACTGCTATATTTTTCAAGCAATATGAACTGTTGTAATCACTTTTACAGTAGTCATTAATTTTTCTTCACTGGAGAAGCATGGAACAATTAAAAATGGAGCTCGGAAGAGTTTATCCAATAGGCACAACTGTTGATGAGACCGGGGTTAATTTTGCTATTTTTTCAGCACACGCTGAGAAAATTGAATTGTGTATTTTTGATGAACAAGGCGATAAAGAATTAAAGCGTTTTGTTTTACCTGCTTGTGAACATAATATTTGGCATGGTTTTCTAAAAGGTGCTAAAGCTGGTTTGGTTTATGGTTATCGGGTATATGGACCTTACAGACCCGAGTTTGGCCATCGCTTTAATCATCATAAATTATTATTAGATCCTTATGCGAAAGCGCTAAAAGGTAATTTTTCATGGTCTGAGCGACACTTCGCCTACAACATACATGATCCAAAATCTGATTTGTCTTTTGACGATAGAGACAACGCTGATGTTATGCTCAAAGCTGTTGTTATGGATGCTTCTGAGCCGCTTATGCCAAGAAAGCCTATTGCTTGGAAAAACACCGTTATTTATGAAGGTCATGTTAAAGGCCTAACCGCACTTAACCCAAAAGTACCTGAAGCTTTACGTGGCTCTTTTCTAGGTATAAGTCACCCGGCGATGATCGCCCATTATCGTGCCATTGGGATAACCACCATTGAGCTATTACCGGTTCAGCAATTTATTTCTGAGCAATTTCTCACTGATAAAGAACTATCCAATTATTGGGGCTATAACTCGTTAGCTTATTTTGTCCCGCATAAAGACTATTTAAATCAACACCAAATTCGCGATTTTCAACGCATGGTTGATGAACTTCATCAAGCCGGTTTTGAGGTGCTTATTGATGTGGTTTACAACCATACTTGTGAAGGTAATCGATTAGGTCCAACACTCAGTTTTAGGGGCATAGACAACCATTCTTATTATCGCTTAAATTCAGCAGAGCCACGTTATTATATTAATGATACCGGCTGTGGAAACACCATAAACATTAGTCATCCACGTGTATTGCAAATGGTTATGGACAGCCTACGTTATTGGGTTCAAGTAATGGGGGTTGACGGATTTAGGTTCGATTTAGCTACCATTTTAGGCCGTGAATTATCTGGTTTTGATAAAAGTAACGGTTTTTTAGATGCGGTATTACAAGACCCTATTTTAAGTAGTGTTAAAGTTATTGCAGAGCCTTGGGATATTGGACCTGGCGGATACCAATTAGGTGGTTTTCCATCGCCTTGGTCTGAATGGAACGATCGCTATCGTGACACCATGAGACGCTATTGGCGAGGTGATAAAGGCTTATTGCCTGAATTTGCTCGCAGAATTCATGGATCTAGTGATATTTTTGAACACAGTGGTCGACAACCGTTTGCGAGCATTAACTTTCTTTGTAGTCATGACGGTAATACTTTACGCGACTTAGTAAGTTTTCAAGATCGTCACAATGAAGCCAATGGCGAGAACAATCGCGATGGGCATTCAGATAACTTTGCACGTAATTACGGTATTGAAGGTGAAACTACTGATCCGGAAATATTGTCAGTTAGATTACGACAAATTAAAAACATGATGGCAACACTGATGTTGTCTCAAGGCGTGCCTATGATATTGGCAGGTGATGAAATAGGCCGTACGCAAAAAGGCAATAATAATGCTTATTGCCAAGACAATGAAATAAATTGGCTAGATTGGGATGACAACGCTTTATATGCGCAAGAGCTAAAAAGCTTCACAGCTAAATTAAGTGCACTTAGAAAACGCTTTTCTATGTTGACCCATAACCATTTTATTCATAAAGATGATAACAAGTCGACAGTTGATATTATTTGGTATCACCCATCAGGTTCTGAAATGCTTAAAGATCACTGGCACTCGCATCATGCAGCGACACTGGGATATTTAATTCATGAAAAAGCCCCCAATAGTCCGTCGCTGTTATGTCTTTTTCATGCCGGTGCTGAGTCAGTAGAATTTCAATTACCAGTAATAGAAGATATTCAGCATTGGCAAGTGGCTATAGATACAACTACAGATGCGCAACAAGAAGACGTTTTAAACATACCTGCAGATCGAATAATTACCATGGCACCATTTTCAACAATTGTTTTATTAAACGGTTGTTAATAAATAACCAATAGGAAGCACCATTGTGAATAACGAAAAAAATATATGTGAAATTACTTCATCAGATGGCAGTGTTTTAATGAATGAACACACTTTTGCTGAAGATTTAGCGCGACATTTCCATTTTTCATTAGGTCGTGACAAGGTGCAAGACTCTCACTTATACCTTTATAACGCTCTTGCTATTACCATTCGTGACCGTTTAGTTGCACAATGGCGAGAAACGCGAGAGTCACGTGGACATCAGCGTCGCGTGGGTTATATTTCACTAGAGTTTTTAATGGGCAGAACACTCAATAATGCCATTTTAAATTTAGACTTAGACGACACGGTACGTGATGCATTAAAAGGCTATTGTTGTGAGCTTGAAGATGTTGAACAAGCGGAGCACGACGCAGGATTAGGTAACGGCGGTTTAGGTAGATTAGCGGCTTGTTTTCTAGACAGTTGTGCCAGTTTAGCCTTGCCGGTTATTGGCTACGGCATTCGTTATGAGTACGGTATGTTTAATCAACAAATTAAAAATGGTGCGCAAATAGAACATCCCGATAATTGGTTACGCAACGGTAACCCTTGGGAAATTGCAGCGCCAGAAAAAGCCATCAGAGTTAAATTTTTTGGTCATGTTGATGTCATTACCAAGCGCAGCGGTCAACAGTATCGTCAGTGGAATGATACCCATGATGTGTTAGCTGTTCCTTATGATATGCCAATTCCTGGGTATCAAAATGGGGTAGTTAATACCTTACGGTTATGGAAATCTGAAGCAACCGACGAATTTGATTTAGATGAATTTAACGCAGGTAGCTACACCGAATCTGTTGCTAAAAAGAATTTAGCCGAACAAATTACTATGGTGCTGTATCCAAATGACACCAGTGAAAATGGTAAAGAGCTGCGTTTACGCCAACAATACTTTTTATCTTCAGCGTCTTTGCAAGACACCATTAATAGCTATGTTGAAAACTGTGGTAATAATTTTGATGAGTTTATTGAGCTTAATAGCTTTCAATTAAACGATACTCATCCAAGTATTGCCGTACCTGAGTTAATGCGTATTTTGATGGACGACTATGCAATCTCATGGGATGACGCATGGAATATCACCACTAAAACCATGGCGTACACAAACCACACATTATTACCTGAAGCGCTAGAAAAATGGCCTGTAAGTTTATTCGCAAACTTATTGCCTCGCATTTTAGAGATTATTTACGAAATTAATGCCCGCTTTCTACAAAAAGTTGCGGTTGCGTGGCCTGGCGACTCAGCTAAACAGCAAGCCTTATCATTAATTGAAGAAGGTCACGACCCCCAAGTTCGCATGGCGCACTTAGCTATTGTTGGGAGTTACTCAGTAAATGGTGTTGCTGCGCTGCATACCAAGCTTTTAAAAGCCGGGTTATTTAATGACTTTTATCAACTGTGGCCTGAAAAGTTTAATAACAAAACTAATGGCGTTACACCGCGCCGTTGGTTATCGCACTGTAACACCAGTTTAGCTGAGCTTATTTCAAGTAAAATTGACAAAAATTGGGTTGCTGATTTTACCCATGTTGAGCAATTAGCAAAATTTGCAGAAGATCATGCATTTCAACAACAATGGCAAGAAAGTAAAAAAGCTAACAAGGTTGTTTTAGCTGACTTCGTAGAGAAAGCTACCGGTGTTAAGTTTGATGTAAATATGATGTTTGACGTACAAGTTAAACGGATTCATGAATACAAACGTCAACTACTCAACATTTTACACGTTATAGGCTTATATGATCGAATTCGCAAAGGCGACACCGCTGATATAACACCACGTTGTGTGCTTATTGGTGGTAAAGCCGCGCCAGGTTATGTAATGGCAAAAGAGATTATTAAGTTAATCAATAATGTTGCTGACACTATTAACTTAGATCCCAAAGCAGCTAAGTATTTAAAAGTTGCTTTTGTACCGAATTACAATGTTTCTGCCATGGAAATTATTTGTCCAGCTACTGACTTGTCTGAGCAAATATCTACTGCAGGTAAAGAAGCTTCTGGTACCGGCAACATGAAATTTATGATGAATGGCGCCTTAACTATTGGTACCTTAGATGGTGCAAATATTGAAATTAGAGATGCCGTTGGCGAAGAAAACTTTTTCCTATTCGGCGCTGAGGCTCATGAAATTTCAGATATTCGAGAAAATTATCAACCTAATGAAATCATAGCTAATTCTGAAACATTATCAGCAGTTATGCATTTGTTAGAAAGCGGTCACTTTAATTTATTTGAGCCAAATATTTTTGACTCTATTATAAAAACAATACGTGACCCGCATGATATGTGGTTAACAGCGTACGATTTTGACAGTTATTTTCAAGCACAGCGAAGTGTAGATAAAGCCTATCAAGATCAAACGTTGTGGACCAAAATGAGTATTTTAAACACTGCAGCAAGTGGTGTGTTTTCGAGCGATCATACGATCAGGCAGTATCGAGATGAAATATGGAAGCTTTAGTAATTTACTGATGTACTCGTTGGTTAATATATTGACCATTTTTATGTTAAATAAGAGTGGTTAGGTTATTAATCAACGCAGTATTAAAAAAAGTAAAACGCTATTTATTGAACGTTAATTAATGTTTGTAAAGGTAAAGGATACGTTATGCCCAATTATGTAGAAAGAAGAATAAGTAGTTTAACAAAAGAAACTTATGCGTTGGTTTTGGCTGGGGGCCGAGGTTCGAGACTCTATGAGCTAACAGACAAACGAGCTAAACCTGCTACCTTTTTTGGTGGTAAGTTTAGAATCATCGACTTTCCTTTATCAAACTGTATTAACTCAGGTATTAGGCGTGTTGGTATTGCTACTCAATACAAATCACACTCGCTTATTCGTCACGTTAACCGTGGTTGGGGACACTTCAAAAAAGAGTTGGGTGAATCTATTGAAATTTTGCCAGCTTCTCAACAAAAGGGTGACGGCTGGTATCTCGGTACCGCAGATGCGGTATTTCAAAATATTGATATTATCAGACATGAGTTACCTAAATATGTAATGATTTTATCTGGTGATCACGTTTATCGTATGGACTACGGTCCATTGCTCGCACAACATGTCGCTAACGAAGCTGATATGACCGTTTGTTGTATTGAAACATCGGTAGAAGACGCGGCAGGTCAGTTTGGTGTAATGACCGTTGACGAAGACAGCCGTGTTTGTCGTTTTGATGAAAAACCAGCTAACCCTTCTGAAGTTCCTGGCAAACCAGGCGTAACTTTAGCGTCAATGGGTAACTATGTGTTCAACACTGAGTTTTTATTTGAGCAACTAGAAAAAGATGCCGCTGAAGAAGGTTCAAGTGGTGATTTTGGTAACGACATTATTCCTAGAATAATTGAGTCTCATCGCGTTTTTGCATTTCCGTTTAAAGACCCTGATAGTGAGAAACAGCCTTACTGGCGTGATGTAGGTACATTAGACTCTTTTTGGGAAGCTAACATGGAATTAGTTGCACCAGAGCCACAGCTTAATATGTATGACGAAAACTGGCCAATTTGGACTTACCAAGAACAAACAGCACCCGCTAAATTTGTATTTGACCAAGATGAACGCCGTGGTATTGCTATAGACTCTACGGTTTCTGGTGGTGTGGTTGTTTCAGGCTCAACGGTAAAAAGATCCTTGTTATTCTCAAAAGTCAGAGTTAATTCTTACTGCGATATTGACGAGTCGGTTATTTTGCCGGGTGCTGTTATTAATCGACATTGTAAAATTAAAAAAGCCATTATCGACCGAGGTTGCGAGATCCCAACAGGTATGGAAATTGGTATTAACCATGATAATGATCGTGCTAATGGCTTTAGAGTTACCGATAAAGGTGTTGTTTTAGTCACCATGACTATGCTTGCAAAATTGAAAAGCGAAAGTTAATCACTTTTGATGCTCATGTCTTTAAGTACAGGGTAATTTCAAATTTAATGAAATTACCCACATTATTTTTAATTTTTAAGTTTATATTAAATATTAAAATTAATTATAAAGTACAATCACATACAAAATAACCTCAGTAATGTAATCGTATAAAAAGTTAACGGTATACTAGGGAAAAACAATGAAAAACCTAGCAAAAAGCTTGTTAGATAACGAAGAAGTTTCAGCAATAGTTAATGTTAAACACAGAGATATTTTCTCGGTATTAGGTATACATAAGCATCCGATGACCAGTGGTTTAATTGTTCGCGCTTTTTTACCTGAAGCACTCAGTGTTGAAGTTATTGATACTAAAACGCATGCTTTGGTGGCTGAGCTTAACCAAGTAGATCAAGCGGGATTATTCGAAGGAAAATTAGGCCGAAAACGTAATGTTTTTGACTATCGTTTACGTGTTTCATACAAAAATGAAACCGTTATTGTTGACGACCCATACCGTTATCCTTCGCTATTAAAAAGTGAAGATCTGTACCTTTTTTGTGAAGGTACACATGAACAAGCTTATCAATGGATGGGCGCTCACGAAATTACCCTTGATAATGTTAAGGGCACGCACTTTGTTGTTTGGGCACCTGATGCTTCTCGTGTGTCTGTGGTTGGAGACTTTAACTTCTGGGATGGCCGTCATCATGTTATGCGCAAGCATCCTGGTTCAGGCGTGTGGGAAATATTTCTGCCAAATGTTTGTGCTGATGTAAGTTATAAATATGAAATATCTGATAAACATGAACAAATTCAGCCACTAAAAGCTGACCCTTATACATTTTCAATGCAACTTGCCCCAGAAACAGCTTCTAAAGTTAGCCAAACGAGTGAGTATCAATGGCAAGATTCACAATGGATGAGTGAGCGTGATAGTTCAGCTAATCATTATCATGGTGCGGTTTCAATTTATGAAGTGCATCTTGGCTCTTGGAAACGAAATTTAACCAATAACAGCGATAATTCACTCTCACCAAGTTATTTAACTTACCGTGAATTAGCAGAACAATTAGTGCCTTATGTGGTTGAAATGGGCTTTACTCATTTGCAACTTATGCCAGTAAGCGAATACCCATTTGACGGTTCTTGGGGCTACCAGCCAATAGGGTTGTTTGCGCCTACTGCACGTTTTGGTAGCGCAGAAGACTTTAAATACTTTGTTGATTGTTGTCATAAAGCAGGCATTGGCTTATTACTTGATTGGGTGCCAGGGCATTTTCCTACCGATGAACATGGTACCGGTAAATTTGACGGTTCATGCCTTTATGAACATGAAGATTTACGTAAAGGTTTCCACCCAGATTGGAAAACCCTTATCTATAACTACGGGCGTTCAGAAGTACAAAGCTACTTACTCAGCAACGCTATTTACTGGTTAGATCAATACCACATAGATGGTTTACGTGTTGATGCCGTTGCTTCTATGTTGTACCTAGATTACAGTCGTGAAGAGGGGCAATGGTTACCTAACGAACATGGTGGCAGAGAAAACTTAGAGGCGATTGAGGTATTACAAAAAGTAAATACCCGATCTTATGCAAAACACCCTGGTATTATGATGATTGCTGAAGAGTCAACTGCATGGCCTGGTGTGTCAAAACCGGTTGATGGCGGCGGTTTAGGTTTTGGTTTCAAATGGAATATGGGCTGGATGAATGACACGCTGAAATATATGGAGCGTGATCCTATACATCGTCAACATCATCATAATGAAATGACCTTCGGCCTAGTTTACAGTTTTAGTGAGAATTTTGTTTTACCTATTAGCCACGATGAAGTGGTTCACGGTAAGGGCTCTTTATTAAATAAAATGCCCGGTGATGATTGGCAAAAATTTGCTAACTTACGTGCCTATTACGGCTTTATGTGGACTCATCCGGGTAAAAAACTCTTGTTTATGGGGTGTGAATTTGCGCAACGTAACGAGTGGAATCATGATCAAAGCTTAGATTGGCATTTACTTGAACACGATAGTCATAAAGGTATACAAACGCTAATTAAAGATTTAAATCACGCCTATAGAAACATTCCTGCCTTGCATGAACTCGATTGTGACGGCAATGGTTTTGAATGGTTAGATTCGCAAAACAGTGCGCAATCAATTTTGGTTTATTTACGTAAAGGCCAAGAGGGCACTGCTCCTGCTTTAGTTGTTGTTAACCTAACACCAACAAGTTACGAAGACTTTGCTGTGGGTGTTCCACAAGCTGGTTTTTACCGAGAATGTTTAAATACTGATAGCAGTATTTATGGCGGAAGTAATGTTGGAAATGGCGGCGGTGTTAACTCGGTAAATGAGGCTTATGCAGGGCAAGCGCATCAAGTTTTATTGTCTGTACCGCCACTTGCGACCATGATTTTTGAATTACAGTAAAAAGCTAAAAGTAAAATATCAGTAAAGCATGTTAAGCCTTTTTTTTGTAGGTCGGACTTTAGTCCGTCAATCACTTAGCATGCGGTTAATCTGAAGGGTTAAATAACCTGAACTCTGGATAATGAGTGCTTGAAACTCAAGTGAACCAAAAGCTTAGGTAATAAAGTAAATGCTATAGCCAGGTGAACATCACGAATAGATATCATCAATGCTTCATTTTATGCCATTTCCAAGGCAAAACGTTTATGAATAGCGCGCTATTTATCGACGTTTTAACGCAGAAAATGGCTTAAAAGGGAGCATTGAGCAAGTGCTGCTTATCCAGAGTTCAGGTTAAATAAGTTTATGGTGAGGTTGATGTATTAGAACGGCATTGATCAAGGCAACCATTAATTCAGTATTCAATCTAATGGAATAAAGCTCAGCCTAAGCAAAGTCTTCATGTAATTAAAACGTATAACAATAATATTTTTTAAGGGTAAATTATGACAATTGAACATGTGAACCAAGCGAAGCAAATAAAAACTCAAGCGTTTACCGACCAAAAACCAGGCACGTCAGGCCTTAGAAAAAAAGTTAAGCAATTCCAACAACCGGGTTATTTAGAAAACTTCGTTCAAGCCGTGTTCAATACCATAGCGCCTTGTGCAGGTAAAAAATTAGTTATTGGTGGCGATGGGCGTTTTTATAATCGTGAAGCGATACAAGTTATTATTAAAATGGCTGTCGCGAATGGTTTTTCTCATATTTTAGTTGGACAGGGCGGAATTTTATCAACACCCGCTGCCTCATGTGTTATCAGAAAAAATAAAGCTTGTGGTGGTATTATTTTATCAGCTAGTCATAACCCAGGTGGTCCTGATGAAGATTTTGGTATCAAGTTCAATGCTGAAAATGGTGGTCCTGCACCTGAAAAACTTACCGATGCAATATTTCAACAAACCTTATCGATGGCGCAATATTCAACTGTTGATGCCGACGATATTGACCTTGATAACTTAGCCACACTACAACTTGCACAATGCCAAATTGATATTATTGACCCCGTAAGCGATTATGCCGATTTAATGGAATCAATGTTTGATTTTTCAGCCATGAAAGCCTTAATATCAACCGGTGATTTTCGTTTATGTTTTGATGCTATGCATGCGGTAAACGGTCCTTACGCCAAAGAAATTATTGAAAACCGCTTAGGTGCACCCGTTGGCTCGGTTATTAACGGCGTGCCATTAACCGATTTCGGTGGTGGTCACCCTGATCCTAACTTAGTTCACGCTCATGAATTAGTAGATTTAGTTTATGGTGAAAAGGGCTTAGATTTTGGCGCTGCCTCAGACGGTGACGGCGATCGAAACATGGTACTTGGTAAAGCGTTTTATATTAATCCGTGCGACAGTTTAGCCATATTAACTGCCAACGCTAGCCTAATTCCTGCTTATGCGAAAGGCATTGCTGGTGTGGCGCGTTCAATGCCAACAAGTAGAGCGGTTGATCGTGTCGCCGAAGCAATGAATATTCCGTGTTTTGAAACGCCAACAGGTTGGAAGTTTTTTGGCAACTTATTAGATGCAGGCAAAATAACCTTATGCGGTGAAGAAAGCTTTGGCACCGGCTCTGATCATATAAGAGAAAAAGATGGTTTATGGGCAGTATTGTTTTGGCTTAATTTAATCGCTGTTAAAAAACAACCGGTGAGTGAAATTGTTGAAAACCATTGGTTACAATATGGTCGAGACTATTTTACTCGTCATGATTATGAAGCAGTAGACAGTGCCAATGCGCATGAGATGATCAGTCAATTAAAAGCTAAAATTAGCGCTTTACCAGGCCAAGAAATTTTAGGCGTTAAAGTGACATCAGCTGACGACTTTGAATATATTGACCCGGTAGATAACAGTAGAACTACCGCGCAAGGTGTTCGTATTTATTTAGGAAATGGTGGAAGAATCGTCTTTAGACTTTCAGGTACCGGAACACAAGGTGCCACCTTAAGAGTTTACTTAGACTGTTTTCAGCAAGACTCGGCTTTGTTAGCACAAGAAACACAACAAGCCTTGAGTGAGTTAATTCAAATCGCTGAATCTGTGGCGGGTATTAAACAATTTACTGGCAGAACTCAGCCTGATGTTATTACATAATAATGACTTTTGAGTCGCTAGACTGCGCTTAATTAGCACCTAAGTTAGCACCTAAGTTAGCAAGCCCGTAAATAAGTAATAAATAGTTAAGAGAAAAAGGGAAAGCATGAAAATATTAATGGCAGCCGCTGAAAACGATGCATTACCTCGCGGAAAAGTAGGTGGCATAGGTGATGTTGTTCGAGATATTCCTATTGCCCTAGGTAAAATTGACCAGCAAGTCGATGTGGTTACACCTAGCTACGGCGCCTTTTCTAAGTTAGAAGGGGCAAAGTATGTAACATCCATTGATGTATCGTTTGGCTCGCATCAAGAGCAAGTTGATATTTTTAAAGTATCGTTTAAAAAGTCGGCAAAAAACTCATCGAAAAATGTTACACAATGGGTTATTGAACATCCTTTATTTGCCATAGGTGGTGAAGGAAAGATTTATTGTGATGATCCAAGTAACAGACCTTTTGCTTCAGATGCTAGTAAATTCGCTTTGTTCAGTGCAGCAGTAGCTAAAGCCATTATTAGTGATGTTTTTGGTAAAATTGACGTATTACATCTACACGATTGGCATACGGCTATGGTGTCAGTGTTACGTGCTTTTGACCCTGAATATCAGCAACTAAAAGCCATTAATACTGTTTTTACTATTCATAACATTGCCTTGCAAGGTATTAGGCCGTTTGATGGCGATCAGTCTTCATTAAAAGCTTGGTTTCCAAACTTGGCTTTTGATTACAGTAAAATTAACGACCCTCGTTATCACGATTGTTACAACCCAATGCGCGCTGGTATTACCTTGTCTGATAGGGTACATGCGGTTTCGCCAACCTATGCGAAAGAGATATTACTGCCAAGCAATGTTGAACAAGGCCATTTTGGTGGCGAAGGCTTAGAGCTAGATTTACGCCATGCCGCCGATACAGGCCGTTTACATGGTATTTTAAATGGTTGTGAATACCCTGGTAGCACAAAAGCGCCGCTTAAGCTCAAAGCTTTATTAACATTATCAGCCAAAGAAGTGGTTAAATGGTTAGGCGATAAGCCATTAGTTGAACAAGCACATTTAGTTGCCGCTGCTCGTTTAGCGCAAGTGGCGAATAAAAGTTATAAAAACCCGCCATTGGTATTAACATCTGTTGGTCGAATTACCGATCAAAAAGTTCGCCTTTTTCAAGAAATAATGCCTAATGGCAAAACCGCGTTAGAACATTTATTAGCGATATTAGCCGACGATGGTGTTTTTATTTTATTAGGCAGTGGTGATAAAAAGCTTGAAGAGTTTTTAACAAATATTGCCGTTAAACATAGTAATTTTATATTCCTCAAAGGCTACTCTGAAGCTTTATCATTGAATATGTATAATTCTGGCGATTTATTCTTAATGCCAAGTTCATTTGAGCCTTGTGGTATTAGTCAAATGTTGTCAATGCGTGCAGGCCAGCCTTGTTTAGCGCATAGTGTAGGCGGCCTAAGCGATACCATTAGTCATAATATTAATGGCTTTAGTTTTAATGGCGCTGACCCCCTTCAACAAGCGCAAAATATGCTCAGTTGTTTTCAATCAGTTTTAGCAATGAAAAAACATAGTCCAACAGAATGGGCCGCAATATCTGATAATGCGTTAAAATCACGATTTTTATGGAGCGATGTTGCTCATGATTATATTAAATATTTATATAATCATTAATAAAGCTGTGCGTGCTTAATAAGCTAAGTTACTTACTTAAAATTGCTACAGGTCTGGGATATAGTGAATTCCATTTATTCTGTGGTATAAATTTAGGTGTTGGGCATTCAGCTTATATTTTATAAATTTCATCGATAAAGAGGGTACTTAGCTTAAGTTTTGACGTAGTATTTTAGTGATGTAGTCGTTATACCTATATTCATTAAATCCTGATTTAACATCAGGACTGCTGACAGAGAAACTCTATGCTAAAAAATTGCGCCCAAATATTTTCATCTCTACTTATTGGCCTTATTTGTTCCTTATCGGTTCATGCTGAATCAACAGAGCAAATGTGGCCAGGAAGCGAATATAACCCATTAATACCCACTTTCAAAAGCGTGCTAGGTTACGACGTAGGCGAGAGAATATCTAATCATGGCGATATGTTACGCTATTTTGAAGCATTAGAGCGTGCAGCGCCTTCGCACATTAAACTCTTTGAGTACGGCAGAACATGGGAAGGTCGTAAACTCATTTATGCTGCAATTGGTAACGCAAAGGTTATTGCAAACCTTGATGATTTTTCCGAGAAAATGCAAAAACTGTCTGATCCACGCCTGACTGACAAAAGTGCGGCTAAAAGCTTAATTGAGCAACTTCCGTCGTCTGTTTGGTTAGGATACAGTGTGCATGGCAATGAAATCAGTGGTACAGATGCTGCTATGATGACAGCTTATCACTTACTCGCCGCGCCCAATGAAACGACAAATAGTAAAATTTTAAAGAATACTTTGGTCTTTATTGATCCGCTGCAAAATCCTGACGGACGTAGCCGGTTTACTAGCCGCTATTATGCAACTGTGGGTATGCAACATAGCGATGATAGATTAAGTGCTGAGCACAATGAACCTTGGCCTAGTGGCCGTTCAAATCATTATTTATTTGATATGAATAGAGATTGGTTAGCGATAACTCAGCCTGAAACAGCTGGGCGTATTAAGGCTATGAATCACTATCGCCCGTTAGTGGTGATTGATTTACATGAAATGGGCGGTGACAGCAGTTACTACTTTTCACCTGCTGCAAAACCTTTTAATCCGCATATGACCAAAACGCAAATTGATAATATGTCTGCCATTGGTGAAAACCACGGTAAACATTTTGATCGTTTAGGTTTTGACTATTTTACCCGAGAAATATTTGATGCTTTTTACCCCGGTTATGGCGATAGCTGGCCAGTATTTTATGGCGCTTCAGCTTCAACCTACGAAGTTTCTTCATCGCGTGGTGAGTTGTTCAAAAAGCAAACTGGCGAAACGCTAACCTATAAAAATACCGTTCAACGTCATTTTGTGGCATCAATTTCTACCGCTGAAGGCGTTGCAGATAATCATCAAAAGCTTTTAAACGATTATTATCATTATCAAACCAGTGCAATTAAAGCGGGTAAAAATAATAAAGAACGGGTTTATATCTTGCCGAATAAGCGCAATGTTGCAGGTAATCACAGGCTTGCAACACTGATGGCGCAGCATGGCGTTGAAGTTAAACAAGCTCAAAAAGATTTTAAACAATGTGGTAAAAGCTATCAGGCAGGTGCTTACTTTATTGATACCGCACAACCTAAAGGCCGTTTTGTAACAACAACCTTTACCCAGCAAGTTGATATGTCACCGGCCTTTGTTAAAGAGCAAGAGCGCAGACGAGCAAGAAAGTTAGATGATGAAATCTATGATGTTACGGGTTGGTCTTTACCATTAATGTTTGATGTAGATGTTGACGCTTGTTCAAAAACGGTAAAAGTTGCTAATAACCTAATTGAAAGTGACAACAAACTTAATGGTCAGGTTATTAACCCTGATGCGACAGTGGCCTTTATAGTACCCTGGGGTGATATGGCGGCAGGTCGTTTTTTAACGGCGGCTTTACAGCAAGGCATCACCATTAAAAGTGCTGACCAAGCGTTTACTTTAGCTAATAATCAGCAGTTTACTGCAGGGACTTTAATTATTGAAAAGCGTCGAAACGATGACGATATAGCAGCCAAAGTTACCGAAATAGCTAAAAGTACGGGTGCTCAAGTTCAAGGTGTTGATTCGAGTTGGGTTACCAAAGGGCCAAGTTTTGGAAGTGGTAACACCGTGACTATGTCAGCGCCTAAAATAGCGATGGCATGGGACAATCCGGTAAGTTCGCTAAGTGCAGGTAATACTCGATTTGTGATTGAACGACAGTTTAATTACCCGGTTACGGCTATACGCACAACGACCCTCAAAAATGCCGACTTATCAAACTACCAAGTACTTATATTACCGACAGGTGATTATAAAAAAGTGCTTGGTGTTAATGGGGCAGACAATATCAAACAATGGATCGAGCGTGGTGGTGTGTTGATCACCATAGGAAGTGCAACACAATTTGCCGCTGAGCACGACATTGCATTACTCGATGTTAAAAGAGAACGTGCGTTTAAAGATACAACTGGCGATAAGACAGCATCAGCAAAAGCAGTTGAAGGTGAGTCTATGGTTGATGGGCAATTGCTATCAAGTAAGTCTGCGTTAATATCGGCTAGTGAAAATACGCAGGAAAGCCCTGACTTTGTTGCCGGTGTTTTGGCAAATATTGAGGTTGACCAAGAACACTGGTTAACGGCTGGTGTAAATAAAAACTTAGCAGCGATAGCCTACGGAAACGATATATATACTCCAATTAAACTTGCGTCGGGTAAAAATGTAGCCTGGTTTAGTGATGCTAAAAATGTTCTAGCTAGTGGCTACTTATGGGCTGAAAATAAAAAGCAATTGGCCTATAAACCTTATCTTATTCATCAACCTATGGGGCGTGGCATGGTGATAGCCTTCACCCAAGAGCCAACCACTAGAGCCTACTTAGATGGTTTGAATGTTATGCTGATGAACACAATTTTTAGAGCTGCGGCGCATGCCTCACCACTAAATAAATAGTTTAGGTATTGCCTAGATAATCATTAATAGCAGCGTTAAAGATTAAATGACAAGGCTGTAATGAATTTGAAAAAAGCGACGTAAGTCGCTTTTTTCATGTTTCTTTTTTGGTGTGGTTTTACTCTCACAGCTCAAAGACTTTCTTGTTTAACCTAATGAATAACGCTTTGATTTACTTTAGTCAGAGATAGTATTTTATCTCTCATTTATCATCACTATTTACGCACCACTATTACTCATTAATCACCACTATTACTCATTAATCAGCACATCATTACTGCTGATATAACCTTACAAGCCTTAGTGATTCTCCAGCAAAATATGTTTTTTGACTCGCGGTAATTTCCATATGATATAAACAGGAATAATACTTAACATTAAAAGCGTTAATTGTTCTGCTTCATTTATAGGTAATAACTGTAATAAATAAACAATAACTGCAGACCCGCTCATTTGCATAAAACCGAGTAATGCAGAGGCTGAACCTGCTCTTTCACCAAAAGGTGCCAGTGCTTGGCCTGCACAAGCGCCCATGAGAAAAGAAAAACCAAGCGAGCTGGTCATTATGGGTATCATAAAAGCCATTGCGGTTTGCCAAGGCAATAAAGCTAACATTAGTAAACCGGCTAAAATCAGTAAAAACATACCTAAACCTATGGTAACTCTGGCACCATATTTTCTTAAAAATTTAGGCGCTAAGAAACAGGCAACAATGTTAATTGCGGCATTAACGCTAAACCAAAAAACAAAACTTTGTTGATCTAAGCCTAAACGCACCATTAACCAAGCTGGCGAGCTACTAACATAAGCAATAATAATCGCCATTGATAACATAACCAGTAAAGCATTAAAGAGAAATACGGGGTGTTTTATTACCGATGAAAAGTGGGACAAAGAAATAAGTTTTTTTTGTTTTTCAGTGTTAGTCGGCCGAGTTTCTTTAAGCGTGAAAAATAAAATTAAACCGGCAAAAACAGCATACCCGGTCATAAACTCAAAATTACTACGCCAACCAAAGTTTTCTGTTAAAACATTGCCCAACAACGGAGCAAGGGCAGGAATACAACAAATGGCGCTATTTAAATAAGAATACATTACGCCACTTTCAATAGCATTGTATTTATCACGAACGCTGGCAAAAGCAGAAACTACAATCGCACAGGCACCAAAACCTTGGAGTAAACGACTCGCAAGGAAAAAGCCTAAACTCTCAGAATAAGCTGCCATAATAGAAGCCAAGCCATAAATTATAATACCGCCTATAGCAATCGGGCGACGTCCATAACGGTCAGCAAGTGGTCCACTGATTAATTGACCAAACCCCATACTCAAAATAAATATTGTAACGCTCCACTGAATTTGGTTCATAGGAACGACGAAATCTGCTGCCATGATAGGCAAAGCGGGTAAAAAAATGTCGATAGCTAATGGGCTAAAAATAACCATTAAAATCAATAGGGGGAATAGTTTTTTATTTGTCATTTTAGTCTCAATTATGATGACTGCGCAGTATAAAATATTGCGGTAGCGAGCAGAAGGTAATTATTGTTATTTTACGTAACATTTTACTATGTAATCCCTTATGTTATCGACATTATCTCGGTTTACCTCTGCAAAAAGCACTTTTGAAAGGAGCAAATATTTTAGCCTAGAAAAAAGAGCATAGCTGATAATATTAAACTGATTTAAGTATTTTCTTGTCGCGCATTTTTAGGCGTGTAAAATAGCGCCATTATTTACTATCTTCACTATGATTAAATTTATTTATGTTCGAACTAAAATATCAAACACCTAAAGCTTGGGCCGAAGTTGTGCTGAGCGACTTTGACGCCTTTTTAACTGATCATGCTGCTGCAGAAAAAAAAGCTTCTGGTATGGCGATGTCCATGATCTCACATTACCCTGATCGTAAATCTGTTGTAAAAGCGATGGCCGATTTAGCGATTGAAGAGCTTATTCACTTTAAACAAGTATTAAAGCTAATTTATGCTCGTGGTGGACAATTAGGCGCAGATGAAAAAGACCCGTACATTAACCAAATTCGAAAAGTATTTCGCAATGGTAGCGATGTGTTTTTTATGGACCGATTAATTGTAGCTGGTGTTATTGAAGCACGTGGTCATGAACGATTCTCACTCATTGCTCAAGCATTACCTGAAGGCAAAGACAAAGACTTTTATCAAACTATTGCCAAGTCAGAAGAGAAGCATAAAAACTTATTTATTGAGTTAGCCTATGAGTATTTTGATAAGGCAGAGGTAGATCAACGCTTAGAAGAAGTGTTAGATATTGAAGCAGATATCTGTGCAGCATTGCCACATAGAGCTGCGTTGCATTAAGCAATATCAACAATAAGCTGAGCTATAAACCTTAGCTTACATATTAGCTTCTAGGCGATATAGGCACTAAATAGAAAAAGTAAATGAGTAAAAATATGGCTGATCTACAGCAACACAAAACATCGGCTAAATACCTTACTCATTACGCTGAACCAGAAGTGTTATCGTTAGTAACATTTCCAAAAGAAAGCGTTTATCAACACGTCATTGTTATACCCGCATTTCAAGAGTCCACACATTTTATTGAACGCTTTATTACTTCGGTGCTAGTTGAGCTGCAGTGCTTAGTTATTGTGGTTATTAATCAACCCGATAATGACTTTGGTCGACAACATCAGCAAGATCAAATTGATTTAGCGCAATATATTGCTAACCAAGGGCAAGAAACTTGGCAGCAAGATAATTTACGCCTTATTGAACTCAGCACGGCTAAGGAAAGCAATGCTAAGGAAAATGGTGTTAAGGAAAATAGTGCAGAGCAAAGAAACGCTGAGCAAAACAGTGCGAAGCAAACTAAAAATGTTAATTCCTCAGTACTAATTGTTGACCGTTACAGCAAATCTATTCCAACGGAGCAAGGTGTTGGATTAGCAAGAAAAATTGGTGCTGACTTAGCGATTAAACTCGCTGCAACAGGCAACATAGTGTCGTCTTGGGTACATTCAACTGACGCCGACGCACATCTTCCAGACAACTATTTATCTGCGCATAACAGCGATAATTCAGCACTAAAAAATACAGCAGCAACGTGTTGCAATTTTTTTCACCACAGTGATACAGCATCGATTCATCAAGCAAACCAGCGCTATGAAAATGCCTTACGTTACTACGTGGCAGGTTTAACTTATGCAAAATCACCTTATGCCTATTTTACCATTGGCAGTATTTTGTCTTTTGATATGTTGGCCTATTGCCAAGCGCGAGGTTTTCCTAAGCGCAGCGCGGGGGAAGATTTTTATTTACTCAATAAACTCGCAAAACTTGGTCGAGTTACTTACCTAGATAATGTAGTGATAAAGCTCGATGCTAGGCCATCACAACGTGTTCCTTTTGGCACAGGTCCAGCCGTACAACATATAATGCAACTTGAGTCGAAAGGCTTAGATTATGCTTATTATCACCCTGAAATTTTTACTGAATTAAAAACCGTACTAAAAGCATTTGAAAGTTTATGGAAAAACAAACAACACCCACAAGCTTGGCTTGCTGAATTATCTCAAATAAGCCAACAAGCTTTAACTCATGTCGGGTTACTTTCATTTATCACTAAACAAAGCACGGCAAAACAAGAGCAATTCGAAAAGCAATTGGTCGTATGGTTCGACAGTTTCAAAACCTTAAAGTTTATTCATGCATTACGTGATCTTGGTTTAGAAAATATGCCATTAGAAAAGGCGATAGAGCGTGCCGCTTTTAATTTATAAGTTTGCTTTACTATTTAATCTGAACTCTGAATAAGCAGCACTTGCTCAATGCTCCGTTTTAACCCATTCTCTGCGTTAAAACGTCAATAAATATCTCGCTATTCATAATCGTTTTGCCTTGGAAGTGACATAAAATGCAGCAATGATGGCGTATATTCGTGATGTTCACCTAGCGATAGCATTTACTTTACTACCTAAGCTTTTGATTCATTTGAGAATCAAACACTCATTATCTAGCGTTCAGCTTACTTAATTTATTAAGAGCAATTGCATAATAAAGTTTTAAGCAGTTGCTCAAAATCACTGCCTATTTTACTAATAAGTTATTGTAATATTATTAATATTGGATGATTTTTCTTGGTATTCACTGAATTCTTATTTATGCTGAAAGCTCAACATTCAACGATAACCGTTAGGAACGACAAATATGCAAACCCTAGTTGCCAATGTATTGGCTCAAATAGAATCTGTCGTTATTGGCAAACCTCACCAAGTCAAGTTAGCTTTGGCGTGTTTGCTCGCTAAAGGTCATATTTTAATTGAAGATCTGCCGGGCATGGGGAAAACCACCTTAGCAAACACCTTAGCGCTTACCCTTGGATTGTCGTATCAGCGTATTCAGTTTACTTCTGACTTAATGCCTTCTGATGTTATTGGCGTTGCTATTTTTGATGAATCCAGTAAGTCATTTCAATTGCATCCAGGCGCTATTTTCAACCAAGTGGTATTGGCGGACGAAGTTAACCGTGCTAGCCCGAAAACCCAAAGCGCCTTGTTAGAAGCTATGGAAGAAGGGCGAGTAAGTGTTGATGGTGTTACGCATGAGTTACCGGCACCATTTTTTGTTATCGCTACGCAAAACCCGATGTCGCATGCCGGCACTTATCCTCTGCCTGAATCTCAGTTAGACCGTTTTATGATGCGCATTTCTTTAGGTTTTCCAACAGTAAATGCTGAACGACAAATTCTACAATCAACGGCTTCTCATCGCGATGTAGAAGACATTAAAGCGTTTCTAAAAGTTGAGCAATTAAGAGAAATTCAGCAGCTTATCTCAAATGTTCGAGTTGCCCCTGAGATTGTAGATTATGTTATTGCCTTATGTCGTGTTAGCCGTCTTAATGAGTCAAAAGCGAAAGCGTTATCACCCCGTGCCGGTAAATCATTATTAGCCGCTGCTAAGTCGTGGGCTTTTATAGAAAATCGTGATTATGTTATTCCTGAAGACATACAAGCGGTTTTCGCGCCTGTTTGTGAGCATAGACTAGCACCACAGCAACATCATATTTTTGAACAATCGGATGAAATATCGCAACAAATTTTATCGCAAGTTGACCCAACTAATCCGCTAGGTTAAAAGTACAGAGTCAAATGCTTAAGCACTCTTGAGTAAGTATGAATAAGTCTTATGCCAATATAACAAAGCGAAAAAGCAGCAATGCAGTTGAGTTGAGAGCGAAAAAAGAGGGGGACTAATTGCTATATACAAGAAAGCACTCAGTATTTTCATCAGTTAAAGCAAGTCTTAAAAGCGCCCTTAATTTGCGCTTTAATTCTTGGTTAGCACGACGCATTCCAAAACACAGTCAGCAAATTATTAACCATCGTAATATTTTCATTATACCCACACGTTTTGGCGCTGGTTTAATGATGTTTATGTTATTACTTTTTCTCCTAGGGACTAACTATCAAAATAACGTTATTATTTTAATCAGTTATTTGCTGGTTAGTTTTTTTGTGGTGGTTTTACTGCACAGTTTCTTTAATCTTTCAGGTCTGAAATTTCAAGCAAATAGTGCTTTGCAGGGTTTTGTGGGTGATAAGGTTTACTTTCCATTAAATGTTTCTAGTAAGAAAGAGCGCTTTAATATTAGCTTTAGTTTTGATCAAGTTTTAAACGATGTTAATAGTAGTGAAGTCGATAACATACTTAGCGCAAACGAAAACTATAATAACCAACCTAATGAAGTAACTCTCACTGAAGTCGCTAAAGGCGATAATAAAATTAGAGTTCCTTATCGTATTTGTAAGCGAGGGGAATATTCACTAGGGCGGCTGTTAATTATTAGCGAATTTGGTTTTGGCTTATTTAAAACCTGGACACGATTAGATTTTGCTCAGCACGTTACTGCTTTCCCAAAACCAGTTGCCAATGTGTGGCTTGATAAAGAGCAAAGTGTTGCTGGTGAAGATGTAGAAAACAATACCCAAAGCTACCAAGACAGCTTTCAACCCGGCCAAGATGAATTTCATCAATTACAACATTATAAATTAGGTGAGCCGCTGAGCCGTGTTGCATGGAAGCATGTTGCTCGCGGACAAGGTTGGTTCACAAAGCAATATCAGCAGGCATTATCAGGCAAGTTACAATTAGACTTTTCACAACTACCTGCCGGCACAGTCGAGCAACGTTTAAGTTGGTTAAGTTATGCGATTAAAGATTGTAGCGAAAAGCAAATTCCCTTTTCGTTAAAGTTAGCAGAACACACCGTTGAATATGACCACAGTGCGCAACATACCTTAAAATGTTTAACTGCGTTAGCACGTTATTGAGTGCAAAATGACTAAAATGACCCAACCAAACCTGAAACAAAGCGTTAAACAAAAACCTAACGCTAGCACAGCTAAAAAAGTAGCGGTTAAAAGCGATCTAAAGCTTAATAGTAAAATGTATTTCGGTTTGTTAACTTTTCAGCTGCTTAACCTTTTAACCTTAGTGCTGCAGTTTAATTTTATATATTTGATCTTCGCCATCTTTGCCTTAGCGTTGCAGTTTATGGTGCATTTTAAAGCTTTTCGTCAAGCTGCCTCTAACACTAATCCAGCGGTAACTTTATACGCATCACCGAAAATTTTTCCGTCTTGGATCATTTTAGTGTTAGCACTATCAGGCAGCGTAGGTATTGCACTGGCAGGACAAACCTTAGGGCTTCTGCTGAGTATGATCCATTTATTATGTTTTGCTTACAGTTTGAAATTATTCGAAATAACGTCCCGAAAAGATTTATATCAGTTGGTTGTTTTGGGCATTTTTGTTGCCACATCGTCGTTAATTTTCATTCAATCTATTTATTTCTCCATTGCCGTTATTGTTTTAGTGTTAGCAAATTTTTGGATTTTAATTCATTACTTTGCCCCAACAATGGCGCTGCCAAAACAAACTAAATTATTGGCTAAACTGAGTTTATATTCGGTGCCAGTAGCGATAGTTTTATTTATCGTTTTTCCAAAATTAAGTCCTTTTTGGCAAGTACCTAATGTTGAATCAGCAAAGGTTGGTCTTTCAGACAGTGTTAAAATTGGTGATATTGCCCAGCTAGCTTTGTCAGATGAATTAGCGTTCAGGGTGAGTTTTCAAAATAATAATCCAGAGCATGCGCAGCTTTATTGGCGAGCAATGGTTTTAGATGATTTTGATGGTGTAACTTGGCGACAAGATCAACAAGAAGAAGGTCAACACAATAAGCAACGTTATGGCTCCGCTTCATTAAGTCATACAAAAGATTCAGTAGATGTTGCAATAAAAGGAACAGGGTTAGCTTATCAAGTTATTGCTGAACCGAGTTTTCAGTCTTGGTTGTTTGCACTAGATTTTGCCACCAGTGAGCAGGGCAATATTGGTCAACGAGATGACTACGCTTTATTTTATCGTGGCATTATTAGTCAAACTCTAAGTTATCAAGTAACTAGCTATCCCAAGGCTATACTCGCTCCGAATTTAAGCGAAGAATCACGCGCATTGAATTTAGCACTAAGCACAGACAACAACCCTAAATTATTGGCTAAAGCTCAACAGCTACGTAAACAATATAGCGAAGATAAAAGTTTAATTAATCATGTGTTAGCAGAGTTTAATCAACAAGATTATTTTTACACTCTGCAACCTCCGACATTAAATAATAATAGTTTAGATCAGTTTTATTTCGACACCAGAGCCGGTTTTTGTGAGCATTATGCTAGTACGTTTACTTATTTAATGCGCGCCGCTGGCATTCCTGCGCGTATGGTTGTGGGCTATTTAGGCGGCGAGTTGAATCCGAACGGTAATTACTTAAGCGTTTACCAGCGTAACGCCCATGCTTGGTCAGAAGTATGGCTACCTGAAAGTGGTTGGCAGCGTGTTGACCCAACAGCAGCGGTTGATCCAGAGCGAGTAGAACGTGGATTTTCTAACAACTTAAGACAAGAATATAATCATTTATCATCCGGGCTTTTTTCGATGCAATCGATACGCGCTATGCAGTGGTATCAGCAACTTAAAATGCAAATTGACGCTATTGATTATCAATGGACACGTTGGGTTATTGGTTATACTGGCCAAAAACAATCGCGGGTAATGGCGCAACTAATAGCAAGTTTAAAGCAAGGTAAAGCTATAGGTTACTTTATACTGTTCTTAATCGCGGTAGCCTTGTTGTTTTATTTTGTTAAATCGGTGCAAGTAAAAGATAAACCGAAAGATAGAATTAAGGCGTTATATTTAAAAACCCTGGCATTGCTCGCACAGCACAATGTTATAAAAATAAAGTCAATGACCGCACAACAGTTTGCCCATTTTGTTGATACAACACACCCCGACTTGGCGGCCAACTTTAGCCCCATATCAAATAGTTTTACAGAATTAGCGTATCAAAACTTTGAAGAAATAAGTCAGCAGGAACGTAATAAGCGTTTAGCTGAAATACAAGGTAGTTACCGGAAATTACGTTGGCAGTTATGGCTTAATAAATTAAGTGTTAAATAAATAGAAAGTTGAATAAAGGGTTAAATAAAGTGTGGAGTAAGGTTGGTTTTACGCTAAGCGAAGCCAAGCTTTGCAAATAAGCTAATTATAATAAACACTTGTTATGATAACGAACATTGGCCGAGCCTGAAAAACTTACATAGCTATGATAAAGTAATGCCGTAACTTGGTAATACCGACAAGTAATTTTACACTGATTTGTACATGATGTTTAGCATGTATTCTCTAATGCATAAGAGGTAGGAAGTGCTTGTAGTTAAAGCTTACCAAGGTCCAGTTTTCTCAGAATAATTTAGATCAATTAGGAGACTCAATGTCTAACAATGATAAAAACTTATTAGAGCGTGGTTTAGAAAACATTCAGCCACAATTTTCCAGCTTTATCCGCGCCCAAACAACTGCCAGCTTATTTCTTCTCTTATCGACAATCGTCGCGTTGTGGTGGGCTAACTCAATTTATTCAGCCAGTTATGTTAATTTAGTACATACACCTATAGGTTTGCTTTTTGGCGACTTTGAATTCAAAGCTTCACTTAAACATATAATAAATGATGGCTTAATGGTGATTTTCTTTTTCTTACTTGGTCTTGAGATCAAACGTGAAGTATTAGTAGGGGATTTAGCTCAACCTGAAAACCGAAGAATGCTAATTTTATGTGCCTTAGGCGGCATGATGTGCCCAGCATTAATTTACACCGTATTTAACTACTCGCTTGACTCCCAAATCGGTTGGGGCATTCCAATGGCCACCGACACTGCTTTTGCGCTAGGTGTGCTCACCATCGTAAGAAAACACATACCTGCTAGCCTATTAGCTTTTATTGTTGGGCTTGCCATTGTTGACGATGTTGGCGCAATACTGGTTATTGCTATTTTTTATACTGATCAGATATCCGTTTTATATTTATCGGTAGCCTTTTCACTGATTGCTGTATTAGCTGTTGCTAATTATGCCGGTGTCAGACAACCCATGTTTTATATTGTGATAAGTATTATTACTTGGTTACTCATGCTTAAAACAGGGGTTCATCCAACAGTTGCAGGTGTAGCCATCGCATTAACAGTGCCGGCTAGGCCTGAAGTGGCATCAGGTAAGTTGCTTAAAGAAGCAAAGTCTATTATTCAAACAATCGAAGAAAAGCCACAATCGGTTGATGTGTTAGGAAATAAAGACGATCACGAGAAAGTGCTACAAGTACGTGATGTGGCTGAGGAAGCAAGTACACCTCTGCGCCGCTGGGAAGAAGCATTGCACTTACCGGTTTCGCTATTTATTTTACCTTTATTCGCTTTAACCAATGCTGGCGTTGTTATTAGCATTAGCTCTTTTGGTGAGAGCATACAAAACCCTATTGGCTTAGGCATTATTTTTGGCTTAGTACTGGGTAAGTTTATTGGTATATCTGCAATATGCTGGATAGCGCTTCGATATAAGTTGGGTAGTTTGCCCAATGGCGTTAATTTTCAACATGTTGTCGGCGCTTCGCTCATCACGGGGATTGGTTTTACAATGTCGACCTTTATTGCAATGTTAGGCTTTGACGGCCAACCTGAGCAACTACAATTTGCTAAAACAGCGATACTCATAGGCTCTGTGCTTGCAGCTGCACTTGGTGCTATATATTTAAGAGTTATCGCTACAAAAACAGATAATGCCTAGCTTAGTTAGTTTAGTTAGCTTAGTGTTCTGGAAATTCGACTCACAATCTTGTTAAGTTAATAATCAAGATTGTGAGAGCGATATCTAGTGTTGGGATTTTTTTTAATATTATTTAATGACTATTTTATTAGACATTAAACATAGACATTAGCCTGAAGCCATGGCTAATATGGTTTTAATGTCTAAGGTTTCTTGGTATTGCACAAAGCCTTTAGTGCATTTCATTCTGGCTAATACAGCCATTCTATCTGAAAGTTCATTACCTTCATTATTTGAATGACCTTTAACATGGCTAATAATTAAATTGCTTTTAAGTGCTTGGTAAAGCGTAAAACATTGTTTTATTACTTCAAGGTTTTTAATTTCTTCGCCTTTGCCACGTGTCCAGCCTTTCGCTTGCCAGCCTTTTGCCCATTTAGTAATACAGTCTATTGAATACTTAGAATCAGACAATACCTGCACTGTTTTACCTTGTGCAATATGGCCTTGAGCATATTTAAAAGCGGCCAGCATGCCGTTAAGCTCTGCAGTATTGTTCGTGCCCATAGGTTCGTATAAACCGTACCAAAGTTCTACTAAATTTTGCTTATGATAAACCGCCATGCCGGTGCCAGACTTACCGGGATTTGGAGAACATGCACCATCGCAATAGATATTAATATCGGCTAATTTTGCTGTTGTAGGCTGAGAATCAGCTTTAACATAAGCAGCAGGTTTAGTAGTACCCCCTTTGCTCATAGAACGCTTAGTTAACGCTTTAGTATAAGTAGATTGAAAAGCTGCATCAGCTTCACCCTTTGATGGAAACCCCATGTACTGTGCATCTGCGCGTCCTTGGGTATAGGTTTTAACATCATTCCATTGCTCAAAAACACCTGTTTTTGCACCTTTCCATACTACGTAATATTTTTTACTCATAAAATGTAAACCGTCACCTTAATATATTAATTTTAATTAGTTTTTTTATTGTTTTTTATTGACCAAATCACTAACACGATACCGGCGATAAAAAATGGAATACTTAGCATTTGTCCTGCCGTTAACGCAATATCAGCGGTATAAGCGGCTTGTTTTTCTTTCAACATTTCAATCGTAAAACGTGCTGTAAAAATTAAAATTAAGAAAATACCTAAAATAGAGCCTTTGGGTGTTTGTGCTTTTTTAACTTTATAAATAAACATCAACACAAAAAATACACTTAAATAAGCAAAGGCTTCGTAGAGCTGAGAAGGGTGGCGGGCAACGTTATCGATACGTGCGAAAATTACGGCCCAAGGCACATTGCTTGGTGTGCCTAAAATCTCTGAATTAACAAAGTTTGCACTACGCACAAAAAAGCCAAACAACGCAGTACAAATGGCAAGGCGATCTAACAACCACATAAAGTTCATTTGATATTTTTTACTGTAAAGTCCTGCCGCGATAATAGCACCAAGGCCGCCACCATGACTGGCTAAGCCACCTTCCCATATCGCAAGTATTTTCAGTGGGTTAGCAAAGTAATAGCCTGGTTCGTAGAAAAAGCAATGGCCTAAACGAGCACCAACAATTACCCCTATAACGATGTAAACCAGTAAGTTATCAAGAGCGGCTAGGTCTTGTTTTTCGGTTTGAAAAATCCATTTCATAACCTGCAAGCCAGATAAAATTGCAATAGCAAATAACAAACCGTACCAATGAATGGTTAATGGACCTACAGAAAAAAATACCGGATCTAAATCCCAAACTAAATGTTGCAAAAGCGTCACCCCTAATATGGCTTATTTGTAATGAAGTTATAGTGCTTAGACGTTTGAATTAGCACTTAATTGCCGACATTCTATCAAGCTAACTGGTGCTGTGGTGAATTAATTTGTTCCAATGCGTTAATGAGTTTATTTGCCCATCACCTCATCTGTAAATAAAGCATTGCATACGTATTCAAGTATTTTTTTAAAAGTCAGTTTCCTTTATTTAAAAGCCTATGAGTTAGCATGTAATTAATGCCAAAACCTTACTGTACCGAGATAAAAGCCGTATTTCACTCCATAGTCGTCGGTATTTTAATCAACCAAACTAAAAAATATGCTGATTTTGAATACGTATGCACACACTGTGCATAGTTTAACGAGCCCTCTATATTAAATTAGCTAAATTAACTAAATAAGTCATAGCTGCAAATAAAAATAAATAAATAAAATAAAAATTCAAGACCAAATAGAGGGGAGCCTATTATGTTTAAATCTAGACCTAACAAGCTTGCATTGGCGATTTCTTGTGGGTTGTTAACTTTAACTGGGGCTGTGCATGCTCAACAAGTTAATGATAAAGAAATTGTAGAAGCACTAAGTGCTGCAGATAAAAGCGTTGTAGAAAAAAGTACGGCAGAAACTACCAATCAAGTATCCACAAGTAATGATGTTGAAGTAATCGAGGTCACCGGTTTTCGACGTTCACTCATCGAATCGATTAACCAAAAGCGCTTTGCAGACACTGTGTCTGAGCAACTAACCGCTGACGATTTAGGAAGTTTACCTGATGTGTCAATGGCAGATGCATTAACCCGTTTGCCCGGTATTTCAGCAGTCAGAACAGGGGGACAAGCCGCAGAAATTAACATTAGAGGCATGTCAGGTGGTTTTATTTCCACAACCCTTAATGGCCGCGAACAAGTGTCTACCAGTGGTCAACGCAGTGTTGAGTTTGACCAATACCCCTCAGAGCTAATTTCTAATGCCGCGGTTTATAAATCACCAAAAGTATCGCTTATTGAAGGCGGCGTTGCCGGCACTGTAGAGTTAAAAACCGCGAGCCCTTTAAGCAATGAAAAAGAACATACGTTTACGGTAAATGCTCGCGGTATGTACAATGACTTAGCTGGCGATATACCCGATGCAGCCTCTAGCGGTCATCGTTTTAGTGTTTCTTATCAGGGTAAATATTTCGATGAAACGGTGGGTGTTGCGCTAGGGTATGCACGTTTATTTCAACCCAGTGCTACCACACAGTTTGTGGGTTTAGCTTATAGCAAGTCGAAAGAGCTTGATGGTGTTGTTGATGATACTGGCGGCCCTGAAAGTTGTATCGAGTGTGAATTTATTAGTGAAGGTTTTGAACTTCAACACAAAGGCGGTGAAGAAACCCGTGATGGTTTCGTTGCTACTTTAGAGTGGCAACCAACTGATAATTTCAACTTGAAATTTGACGGCTTCTATTCAAAGTTTGACTCTGAAGAGTTTGCTCGCGGTTATCGGGTTAAATTAGAAGGAGATCAAGCCGCAATAAGTAACCCTGTTATTGAAAATAATGCCGTGATTGGAGGTTCATTTAACCGTACTTCAAACAGCTCAACTCGCATAGAAATCGTTAATGATGATAATACTGATTACGACGAAGTCACAAGCTTAGGTATCAATGCCGATTGGGATATTACCGAAAAATTGAACATGAGCTTTGATGTTTCATATTCTTCTGCAGAAAGTGAGTTCAAAAATGGTCTTATTTGGGCTTTAGTAGCAGAAGACGCTAATGCAGAGACGCCTGATTTTGACAACAACGTGTCAATTAACTATTTACTTAATGGCTTAAATTTACCCGACGTTGGTTTAAATCAAGCGGATGCTTTTACTGACTTAAATCGAGTAATGGTTTCTAAATACGGCATATACCCTTATGTAAATAAAGATGAAGTCAGTGCTGTTCGCCTCGATTTTACCTACCAATTAGACAATAACTATTTTTCATCGATTGAAATAGGCACACGCTACTCTGAGCGTGAATACAGTAATGACCGTGCAGTATTTGAATATGGCAGCGACAGTGGTTTTAACTTACTAGAGCCGCCTTTAAATATTACACCCGATATGGCAACCGTGGTTAATTGGCAGGGCGATTTTTCTTATTTTCCGAGCTATTTAGCACTTGATCAAAATGCCGTGCTTAATGCTTGGTTTCCAGGCGGTATTCCACAACCTGTGCAAACTTGGGGACCAACAGCTGGTGGTGTGGTTAATGGTGAAGGTCGTGGCCAAGGCAATACTGATTGGACATTGAAAGAAAGCGGCAAAGTATTTGAAGATATTTTTGCCTTTTACATTATGGCCAATATCGATACTGAAATTGGTGGTTTACCCATTACAGGTAACATCGGCGTACGTGTTGTTGATACCAAGCAATCAGCTACCTCTTTACAAGATGTAGGTGGCGATATTGAACTGGGCGCTCAAAATATTACTGATGAAGTCGGTTTAGTCAATAATCGTTACTTACCCACCGTAATTAGTAATAGCTACACTGATTATTTACCTCAGATGAACTTAAACTTTAAGTTAACTGATAACGATCAAATACGTTTTGCGGCCGCTAAAGTGATGAGTCGACCTAACATAGATCGTTTAGCGTCAAATAGTAGTGTCAATATCAATAAAATCAGTACTGAAAGTGGCTCGTTCGCTGAGGTTAGTGGTAACGCTAAAAATAGCCCACACTTGAAACCTTTCTACGCTAATCAGTATGACTTGTCTTTCGAGAAATACTTTGTTGATACCGACGGTTCATTCATTGCGGCTATCTTTTATAAAGACATTGAATCTGCAGGCATTGTTACGCAAACCATTAGTGAATATGACTTTGCTGGTAATGGTTTAGTGGTGCCAGATGAATTTATTGACCCCTTAAGTGGTGTGCCGTTAACCATACGTAATGGCAATTTTGAAACCGCATTTAACGATAACAAAGGTGGCTATATTAAGGGTGTAGAAGTTGCTTACACGCAAATATTTTCATTCCTGCCTGATTTATGGTCGGGCTTAGGTTTTACGGCGAGTTACTCTCATACCAAAAGTGAAATACAGCAAATATCACAATTAGGTGCGCAAAACTTACCTATTTCATTGCCAGGATTATCTGAAAACGTAATTCAAACTACGGTGTTTTGGGAATATGAAGGATTTGAAACTCGGGTTAATTTACGTTACCGCGATGCCTTTGTTTCTGAACAAGTGGCTGTTGAAGCGCAAACCGTAAATTACGATGACGAAATGATCATCGACTATCAAGCATCTTACCATATCAATGAAAACTTTGGTGCCGTATTCCAAATCAATAATGTAACCGACGAACCTACAAAAAGTTATTTTGGCTTTGAAGCACAAACAGGCACGTTACAGTATTTTGGTCGTCAATTCTTTCTGGGGCTAACTTATGCGTTATAAGCACCGAATTAATGGAGTAAATTTCATGTCTAATAAAAATTCAATGTTGAAGCTGTTGGCGATAACATTATTCTCATTCGTTTTATCTGCCTGTGGTGGTGCTGAAAGTACTAAGTCAGGTCAAAACTTATTAACCTGTGATGTACCAATGGTACCCAATGCCAGTGGTGATGCATGTATTGCACCTGAGCCAATTCAATGCCCAGTGCCTACGGTTCCAGATGCTAAAAATGAGTCTTGTGTAGTAGGAGTTGACCCCAATGCTCCCGCTCCGGTGTTCTTTCCAAGTGAAAGCCAAGCGGTACTTTATTTCAATCGAGCAGATGGTGCTTATGACGAATATAAACTGCACAATTGGAATACGCCAGAATGTGACGCCTATGCCGCCGACTCTATAGCAGCAAGTTGGGACAATGGCTTGGTTCATACCGGCGTAGATCCTAATTATGGCGCTTATTGGGTGCTAAATTTGATTGATGACTTTACTGAATGCGGTAATTTTATTATTCATAAAGGCACTGATGACGCTGGCAAAGAGTTAGGTGGTGGTGATTCTAGAATGCCACTCAAACAAGATGACGCCACTTATCAACGAATGAATTTTACTTTCTCTGGTGTTGCCTCTATTTTTGAATACCCATTGGTTTCACTCGGCAAACAGCCTCTTAACATCACGGGTTTTGCTGCACATTGGATTGATAGCAATACCTTCGTGTGGAATACACCTGAAGAAGTGACTAGCGTTAAGCTTCACCACTCAGTTAATGCCGATATCACTGCTAATGATGAAGATGTAGTTAGTGGTACTGTTGTGTCATTAACAGCTACAACATTGTCAGATGAACAAAAAGCAAAAGCTCCTCAAGTTGCACAGTGGCCAGCTTTTTCAGCTGACGTTGATAACCAAACAGCCAAAGCATTATTGAAAAATCAATTAGTGCTTGTTGGCTACAACACTGAAGATAAAGCGATTGCGGCTACTTATGTACAAACAGCTAAAGCATTAGACAGCTTATATACACAAGGTGATGCTGATGCCAATGAAGCACATTTAGGGCTGAGTTATAATAGCGATGGTGTTAGCGTTTCAGTTTGGGCGCCAACAGCACAAAGTGTCACGATTAATATCTATGATGCCGAAAAAACTAAGCTAAATAGTGCGCTAATGACCGAAGATACCCATACAGGTATTTGGTCTTATCAAGGGGCAGCAGACCTTGATCGTATGTTCTATCAGTTTGAATTATCGGTTTATCATTATCAAAACCAAGCAATTGAAACCTTAACCACAACCGACCCATACTCTGTAGGTTTGTCTACCAATGGTGACTTCTCACAATTTGTAGACCTAGCCGATACTGAGCTTATGCCAGAAGGTTGGGGGGCTGAGCAAAATGCTAATGCTATTACCTTTGAAGACGCGGTGATATACGAAGCACATATTCGTGACTTCAGTGCGTTAGATGAAAGCACCGATGTTGCCAACCGAGGTAAGTATTTAGCTTTTACCGAAACAAACGCTTTGCCAGTGCAGCATTTACAAAAATTGGTTGATAATGGCTTAACGCATTTTCATATTTTGCCTGCTAACGATATTGCTTCTATCAATGAAGACCCAACTCAGATTATTGATCTAACCAATACCGTTGCCGAACTTTGTGCCATTAAAGCTAACGCGCCAGTTTGTGGTGTAGAAAGCGCAGATAAAACACTACAATCTGTGCTTGAAGGTTATAACACTTATACTAATGAAGCGGCTGAACTTATTGATGTGTTGCGTGATGTAGACAGCTTTAATTGGGGCTACGATCCTAAACATTTTAACGTACCTGATGGCATTTATGCTTCAAACCCTGATGGCGTTGCCCGTATTGTAGAAATGCGATCTATGATCCAAGCACTACAAAACTTAGGTTTACGTGTTGTTTTAGACGTAGTTTATAACCATACCAGCGCTGCAGGTATATCAAGTAATTCGGTGTTGGACCAAGTTGTACCGGGCTATTACTACAGTCGCGATATTGAATCAGGCGCGGTTATTCAATCAACGTGTTGTAACGACACTGCACTTGAACATCAAATGATGGATAAGTTGATGGTTGATTCGCTGAAAGTTTGGACACAACATTATAATTTTGACGGCTTCAGGTTCGATATTATGAGCCACGGTAGCAAATCACAAATGCTCGCTGCTCGCGCTGCTATTCAAGCGATTGATGCCGACACACACTTTTATGGTGAAGGTTGGACTCGCGATGATCGCGGTTTTGAACAGGCCAATCAATTTAATATGGCAGGTACCGAAATAGGCACCTTTAATGACCGACTGCGTGATGGTATTAGGGGCGGAAAGTTCTTCAGTAACAATAGTGATGATAGCGATGTATTTAAGCAGCAAGATATTATCAAGCTAGGTCTTGCGGGCTCACTTGCTGACTATGTTTTAAAAAGCGCCAGTGGTGCCAGTGTTTTAGGTAGTGCATTTTCACCAAACATGTACGCTAAAGACCCTGCTGATGTGGTTAACTATATTTCAAAGCATGATAACGAAAGTTTATGGGACCAACTACAGTTTACCCTAGCGCCTGCTATGGATATGCAAAACAGAGTGAGAGCACAAAACGTTTCTCAAGCCATTGTTTTGCTGTCACAAGGTATTCCATTTTTACAAATGGGCGGCGACTTCCTGCGTTCTAAATCACTCGATCGTAATACTTATGATGCTGGCGATTGGTACAACTTTGTTGATTTTACTTACAACACTAATAATTGGAATAAAGGCTTACCACTTGATAAAGGCGGGCGCAGTGATGAAGAACTATTGCGTATAGGCCTTAATGCTCAAAGCAATGTTGGCATGAATGAAATCTCATTCGCCTCGAGTGTATTTAACGAGTTTTTGAACATACGTACTTCAAGCCCGTTATTTAAATTAACCACCAGTGCAGATATTGTTAACCGTGTTGGTTTTCATAATATCGGTAAAAATCAAACTCAAGGCTTAATCGTGATGAGTATTGACGATGGTACAGGTCTTGATGATTTAGACCCAACTCATGACGCGATTGTAGTAGTGGTTAATGGCTCGAATACCACATTGTCGCATACAGTGCCTACGGCTCAAGGTTTTAGCTTACACAGCACCCAGTTAACATCGGTTGATAATATTGTTACCGGTGCCAGCTTTAGTCAAGGCGAAGCTGAAGGTACTTTCACTGTGCCAGCATTAACAACCGCTGTATTTGTTAAACTACAAGGTGAGCAACAAGGCGCAGGTTTATCGGCAATTGCTACAGCAGGTGCGCCAGATGTTGTGCCTTTTGGTGATACAAGCGTTTATGTTCGTGGTGGTATGAATGGCTGGGGAGAAGTTGACTCATTTATCTATTTAGGCGAGGGCGTTTATCAAGCGTCAATTAAATTAACCGCTAACGATTATGAGTTCAAAGTGGCTTCAGGCGATTGGTCAACGGTTAACTACGGTGCACCTAGTACAGGAAACCTAGTTGAAGAAGGTGTTGGTTTCACCTTAGCTTCAGGCGGCGATAATTTAGCCTTAACTATTAGTGCAGACTCAACGTATATTTTTACATTAGACGCTTCTAATATCGAGGCGCCAATATTAACAGTGAGCAATGAAGAGCCATTTGTTGGAACAACCGTGTTTATTCGTGGCGACATGAATGGTTGGAATGAAGCGAACCCGCTAACTTATATTGGTGGTGGTAAATACTCTGCAACATTTAGTGTTGACGCTGATACTTACAGTTTTAAAGTTGCCTCTGCAGATTGGTCAACCGTTAACATGGGCGCACCAGCAAATGACACCGAAGTGTTATTAGCAGAGCAGCAAGCATTATTATCAGGCAGTAACGATAATTTAACGATCACAATTCCTACTTCGCATGAATACACTTTTACTTTTGATGCTTCTGATTTAGATGCACCAACCTTGTCGGTGCATAAATCACAAATGTTTGAAGATAGCACCGTTTACATTCGTGGCGATATGAATGGTTGGGGCGAAGTTGATATATTAACTTATCAAGGTAATGCCAGTTATTCAGTAGAAATTGCATTAACTGCAGCCAGTTATGGCTTTAAAGTGGCTTCAGCGGATTGGTCAACCTTTAATATAGGTGCAGGCGACAGCGGTGGGGTTGTTAATCTTGATCAACCATTAACACTACTGCGCGATTCAAATGATAACTTATCGTTTGTTGCTGACGAAGATGCTACTTATGTATTCACCGTAACAGGGCCAAACCCAGGTGCACCAACCGTAACGGTATCGAAAAAGTTGTAGTGTGATCAGAACGGCTTAAATCTTGTATTTAAATGTTTTAAAAATGAAATATTAAAAGTACCTCAGATTAAAAGATTAAAAGATTAAAAACGCTCTAGCTTGCTAGGGCGTTTTTGGTTTTTCAATGCTTAGCGTTAACTTAAGCGCTATATCAACGAGCAATTTGTATTTTGCATACGTATTCAACATTATTAGCTCAAGCTTTGAATACATACTCATTTTACTTTTAATCTACAACTTAACTTATTAAATAGAATAAAAGTAAAAATATGAACTTATGATATATTTTAACTTTAGTTACTGTATATAAAGGATATTTTAAATATTTCTTTAGCGAAAACTATTACCAAAGTACAACTGTTGATATGAATTACCAAATGCAATAACTCATTCATTAGGTTTTTACTTCGCGTGAACTTTATATTTTTTTGCGATAGCCGTTACAAGCACATGATGAATACGTATGTAAAGTGTATTCATCATCAAGCGTCCGCTTTATATTAGAATCATCTGCAAAAATATGCAGAGTAAAACCAAATTAACGAGATCAGCGACGGATCGCTGAATAATAATTAAAGCATGGATGTATAGGGGAGTTCACCAATGTTAAATTTCAAACCTAGCCGAGTAACTTTGGCTTTACTATCAAGCGGATTTATGGCGTTAAGTATGCCTGCTCTTGCTGAAGAAGTTGCCGCTAAAACAGCGAAAGAAAAAGAAGTAGAAATCATCACAGTTACTGGCATTCGTGGAAGCTTACAGCGAGCCCAAGCCATTAAAATGAGTTCAAACTCTATCGTTGAAGTACTATCTGCCGAAGACATTGGTAAATTACCCGATACAAGTATTGCAGAATCATTAGCACGACTTCCTGGTGTAACCGGTGAAAGACGAAATGGACGAACCAGTGGTTTATCTGTTCGTGGTTTTAATGAAAACTATGTAGGCACCTCACTAAATGGTCGTGAATTACTCGGCATGGGTGATAACCGCGGCGTAGAATACGATTTATACCCAACTGAAATTGTTTCAAATGTTGTGGTTTATAAAACGCCTGAAGCAGGTTTAGTTTCTCAAGGTATTGGCGGAACGGTTGATTTACAAACGGTAAGCCCATTAACGTCTGATCCTGTGATGGTTTTTAATGCCAATTTCGAACAAAACAAACGCGACTCTGCCAACCCCGACTATGACAATGACGGTCACCGCTTTTCATTTAACTTCGTCGATAAATTTATGGACGATACCTTAGGTGTTGCCCTTGTTATATCTTCAATTGAAACACCACGCCAAGAAGAAAATTTCCGCGGCTGGGGCTACCCAGAAGTAGGTTTTGAGTCATGTGATGAAAACGGCGAAAATTGCATTAAGCGAAAAGATTCGGCTGGAAATGATATTGAACCATCAACAAAAGTTTTAGGTGGCCACGACTCATTTTCTCGTTCAGCGTTGTTAGAGCGAGACTCTATTGCCGCTATTATCGAATATGCACCGAGTGACGATTTAAAAATTCAGTTTGACGCGCTATACATCGACTTTAGCGAAAATGACGTTCGCCGAGGTCTTGAAGAGGGCGGTCCAATATGGGGCGGCGCTAACTTCACCGCAAATCCGGTTGAAAATGGTTTAATAACGTCTGGTAATTGGGATGGCTTTCACTCAGTAGTGCGTAACGACGCACGTACCCAAGATTCAGAGTTAACTACTTTTGGTTTAAATATTGAATATGACATAAACGAAAACTGGTCAGCAGAGTTAGATATTTCAACAGGCTCAGTTGAAAAATCTATTATCGATGTTGAAAGTTATTCGGGTGTTGGTCGTGCTGGTATTGACGGTCGCCCAAGCGCCGCTCGTGCTTGGCAAATGACATCAACAGGTGTTATATACAACGATCACCCAACGTTACCGGGTGTTGATTACACCGATGAAAGTTTAATGCGTTTAGCTGGGCCTCAAGCTTGGGGTGCGCCTATCATTGGTAGTGACGCTCAAGATGGCTTTATTAATCGCCCTGAATTTGAAGAAGACTTAGACAGTGTTCGCCTACAAGTTAATGGTTTATTAGAGTACGGTATTATTTCAGGTGTTGAAGCCGGTGTTCGTTACTCTGACCGTAAAAAAGAAAAAGTTAATGAAGGCGACTATTTAACTGCTCCTGAGTACCCAGGAGACGGTCCAATTCCTAACGTTTTAGGCGTTACTAATTTAGACTTTATTGGTATCAATGGCGTACTTGCATACGATAGTTTAAGTTTATATAAAAACGGCTACTACACTGCAACAGCAGCATCATTGGTTCAAACCGACAGACTTGGCGATACTTATACCGTAGAAGAAGAGCAATTATCTGCTTATGTAAAACTAAATTTAGAAGCTGAATTTGGCGATATATTCATGACAGGTAACATTGGCTTGCAAGTTGTTGATGTAGAGCAAAAATCATCGGGATTTTCAGTGCTTGATAATGCCAATGGTCGTGTCGATGCAAGAGTTGTAACCGGTGGAGACTCTTATACCGACATTTTACCTACCTTGAACTTAAGCTTTGAAATTGCAGAAAATCAGTTTATTCGTACGGCTATGGGTAAAGTATTAAGTCGTCCACGTATGGATGATATGAAACCGAATAATCGTGTTACATTCGGCTTTAACGATTCGCAAATTACGAGTTCAGACATTGAGAATAGTCCATGGTCTGGCGCTTCTGGTAATGCATCTCTTAAGCCATTAGAAGCAAATCAGTTTGACTTATCATACGAAAATTACTTCACCGACGATGGTTATTTTGCAGCAACTTTCTTCTTTAAAGATTTAAAAAACTGGCATAGAAGTGGAAAAACGGTAACAGATTTCTCAGAGTTTTATATCCCGGGTTATCATCAAGGCTCAGAAGGGCAAACTCCTGCAAGTTTTGTCGGCTTCGTTGACTCAACTGAAGACGGTTTAACAGGGTTTGTAAGAGGCTATGAATTACAAGCTAGCGTACCATTTCGTTTATTTCATGAAAGCTTAGACGGTTTTGGTATGGCAATTAGCGGCACATTCCTCGACGGTGAGTTAGATGACGGCGGCAGAATTCCGGGTTTATCTGAAGAAAGCTACTCGTTAACGGCGTACTATGAATACAAAGGTTTTGAAATTCGTATTGCCGGTACTAAGCGCGATGAGTTTGTTACTGAAACACGCGGCCAAAGTTTAGCCTTAGTTGCTACTGAAGATTTAGGCTCAGAAATTTGGGATGCGCAAATCAGTTATGACTTTAAAGATTCAGGTATAGACTCACTTGAAGGATTACGTATAACCTTGCAAGCACAAAACTTAACTGATGAAGATACGATACAAGCTGAAGCAAGTGATTCACGCCAAATTACGTCTTATCAATCGTTTGGTGCAAACTACTCGTTAGGTCTTAATTACAAGTTTTAATTAGCCAGTGTAATTAGTTAAACGTATGTAAAATTAAAACCTGCTAGGCTTCTAGCAGGTTTTATTATTTGTACTCCAATATAGTTTTATACTGAATCAATGCAGTGGTAATAAGTAGAGAATTACACATGACAAATAAAATTAAAAAAGTGGTTGTTCTAGGTGGTGGTACTGCGGGTTGGATGTCAGCCTCGTTAATTAAAAAGCTCATGGGCAAGACAATTGACGTTGAATTGGTTGAGTCAGAAGACATAGCCAGCGTTGGCGTAGGAGAAGCGACTATTCCTCCAATTCGTTTATTCAACAGTGTACTTGGGATTAATGAAGCAGAGTTTTTACGTGAAACTAAGGCGACTATAAAGCTTGGTATTAAATTTGAAAACTGGAAAAACACCGAAGAAAGTTATTTTCATACCTTTGGTGCCGCCGGAAAAAGCCTACCCTTTTGCCATTTTCATCATTATTTAAAACGAGCACAAAATGCTGGCTTAAAAGATAATTTATGGGATTACGACCTTAATTACTTATGTGCAACCCAAGGTAAGTTTGCGCAAATAAAATCAAAAGACCCAATTATTGATATTCCTTACGCCTTTCATTTTGACGCTGGCTTATACGCACAGTTTTTAAGAAAATTTAGCGAAAAAATAGGCGTTAAACGCACCGAAGGCATGGTCGAAAATGTTGCACAGTGCAACAAAACGGGCAACGTAACATCATTACAATTAAAAAGCGGTGATGTAATAAAGGGCGATTTATTTATTGACTGCTCAGGCTTTCGTGGCTTGTTAATTCAACAAACGCTAAATACCGGATATGAAAACTGGGGCCATTGGTTACCTTGTGACCGAGCCGTAGCTGTAGCCTCTAAAAGATTTGAAAAAACCGTTCCTTATACGCGCTCTATTGCTCATGCTGGCGGCTGGCAGTGGCGTATACCTTTGCAGCATCGCAATGGAAATGGGTTAGTTTATAGCAGCAAACACTATAGCGATGAGCAAGCCAAAGCACTGTTATTAGCTAATATTGAATCAGAGCCTTTAGCTGAACCTCGGGTTATAAAATTTACCACAGGTCGTCGACGTAAACAGTGGCATAAAAACGTGCTTGCGGTTGGGCTATCGAGTGGATTTTTAGAGCCGCTTGAGTCAACGAGTATTCATTTAATTCAATCAGCCATTGTTCGCCTTATTCATATGTTCCCGCAAAACGGCATTAGTGAAGCGCAAGTTAATGAATACAATCGCCAATCGAAAGTAGAATATGAACAAATTCGCGACTTTATTATCTTGCATTATCACGTTAACCAAAGAGATGACAGTCAGCTATGGCGTGATTTACGTGCTATGGATGTGCCTGAATCGTTAACAGCAAAGATTAAACTTTTTCAAGAAACCGGGAAAATATTTCGCGAGCAAAACGACTTGTTTAATGAAGGTTCATGGTTACAAGTCATGTTAGGGCAGGGGATTGAGCAAGAAGATTATCACCCATTAGCGAATGATATGTCGCTTGAACAGCTCACCTTAATGTTAAAGAAAATTAAAGCGATTAAGCAAGAGCCGCTTTCAAAGCTACCTAGCCATGACGACTATCTCATCAATTATTGTCGGTTGTAACTGTTTTAACTATAAAGTTTAACTGATCTTTAATGGTAATTAGGTAAGTGTTAGTTGCTTTAATATGTAATGTATAAATTCAAATTTTAGTAAAGAGTATCAAGATGGAAAAAACAACAATTGGCAGTTCGAATATTGAATCATCACGCCTGATCTACGGTTGTATGCGCATAGCAGGCGACAATACAATTGCAGATAGAAACAAAGGCAAAAAAGCCATAATGGCAGCGTTAGATGCAGGCTATACACACTTTGACCATGCTGATATTTATGGCTCGGGTAATAGTGAAAGCTTATTCGGAGAGCTATTAGCCGAGCAACCCAGCTTGCGTGATAACGTTATACTGACATCAAAAGCCGGTATTCGACCAAAGTTAAATGAGCCCAATGCCTACGCACCTACACGTTATGACTTTAGACAAAAGTACTTACTCGACAGTGTTGAAGACTCTTTAAAGCGTTTAAATACCGATTATCTAGACTTGTTTTTACTACATCGCCCCGATTATTTATTTGACGCAAATGAAGTTGCAGAAACTTTCGCATTGTTAAAAGCCAGTGGTAAAGTAAAGAACTTTGGTGTTAGTAACTTTAAACCTTCTCAAGTTGAGTTATTAAAGTCGGCAATGTCGATGCCTTTATTGGTCAATCAAGTAGAAATTAATATTCACAACATTGATACGTTACTCGATGGCACGCTTGATCAATGTCAACAACACAACATTACGCCTATTGCTTGGTGTCCTTTAGGCGGTGTCGCTTATTCGGCCTGGGGTAATACCTTTTCAGTGGCAGACGAGCAACGTATTGCTAGCGAATTAGCCCAACAAAGCGAAAAATATAGCTGCGCACCTTGGCAGGTTATTCTCGCTTGGTTATTAAAGCACCCAAGCAACATTTGTCCGATTATTGGTTCAACAACCCCAGAGCGTATAGTTGCTGCTAAACAATCACTGACAATAGAATATACCCGTGAAGACTGGTACAGATTATTAGAAGCGAGAAATGGCCAGCCTGTGCCATAGTCGATAGATAAAGCCGTTTTATAGAGTCATTTTATAAAGCCACCTGATAAAGTTGCTTGGTGTTAACAATATAATATGAAGTGGCTCTACCTTTATCTGACACTTTTAAATAACAGGGCATAGCTAAATATTATATTGAGAATGCAGGTTCCTGTTCATGTCATAACTGGCTACGCAATTGTTTATAAATACTTTATAGAAGGGTTAAATAAGCATATAAGTCATTTAATCTTATTGTAACCCGCTATTTTATTGCTTCTTAATGAGGTATTTAAGGTGAGTGTTACCTTTAAATACCTTTATTTATTTTGTTACGTCATAAATTTAACTGTGTATTTATACAGTTTGGTGCGATTTCCTGCTTTCATCCAATAAAAAGGAAATATTCTCGTTTATGTCTTTAGCATAACGAGATGTTTTATTAGTAACTTATTGTAGATAGTGAATAAATCAGGTATGTTTTGATTATCATAAAATATGAAAGAAGGATTTATTGCTTGTTTAAACAAGGAATTTTTCTTCATAATAAGCTGTTAGCTAGCAATTTTAAGGTTCGTACATATTCCAAATTCTATTCCAAAATCAGAGCGAGTCTTTAATATAATATGGGGACTTGGATTATTGTGTTATGCCTTTTACGGTTATCAACACGGTGAATTGTACCTTCCTAGTAAAGGCTCATCCGATGGAACGACATTTACAGGCGTAACATTAAATTTAATAATTACGTCTATGGTTCTAGGCTCATTAAGCTTATTTGTTGTTGTGCTTGATCATTACGATAAACGTAACAACGAGCATAAATATAAGTTTGTTAATCGCATATTTATGGGAGGTGGAATTTTATTAATTGTTATAGCTTTTATTATTGAGTTTAATAATAGTATTACTTATCAGGTTGTTGGTTAAGTTGCTAGCTAACAACACGCCCTGAGGTGGACCGCAAGCATTAAAACTTGTTTTCCACCGCAT
>OJHG01000008.1_pt1 | contig 144308 bp, 125 predicted proteins | sample 1594761 | NCBI WGS metagenome assembly OJHG01 (sample SAMN05416786, study PRJEB24817) | seawater metagenome | isolation source: Sea water | place: Canada:Atlantic | collected 2013-07 | reverse complement strand
TCTACACCTCTCTATTCGTCGGCAGCGTCAGATGTGTATAAGAGACAGATAATTATGATTATTTTTAGATAGAGCAACTAGCAGCTATTGTTAATATATTAGCTGTAGATAAATTTTGAATAGTTATACGTCTTAACTCAGTATTTGCCTGGGGAGCTTATCCCTATAAAGTTCTTCTCCTATACCAGCTTATTGATTACTTAAGCTGTTAACGAATAAAGGGCATAAGTAAATTTTCACTTATGCCCTTTATATTATATAACCTTGCTAGCTTAGCTACGACGCTCAGCTAAATCACATTCAATTTGTGTTAATTGAGTACGGTCAATTTTATAGAAAAGTATCAACACGGCTCCCAACAAAAAGAATACCGCGGGCAATATATTAAACATGTAACGAATACCTTCAATTGATTCAGATGTTTGAGTTTGATTAGCAACAAAGCCAAATGCAGCAAGAATAAAACCCGGTAATGCACCACCTACAGCAGAGCCAAACTTCAATGAGAACATAGAAGCTGACACCGTTAAACCTGCACTATTGTTACCTGTTTTCCACTCTCCATACTCTACACAATCGGTATACATGGTGAATAGCAAGGTGATTGCAATACCAAAGGTAATAATCCCTAGGGTGTGAACTATAGTCGTAAGTGCGACATTATCTGGGGAGATAGTAAAGCCGAAAAATAATAATATTGCATGGGAAAAGTTAGTAACAAACATTAATTTATGTTTCTCAAAGCGTACGACAAGCATAGGGGTAATCAGCGCACCAAATAGCTGGCCTAGTAAACCACATGAAATAATAAATGTGGTTTGATCCATCCACAAAAACACATTACTTCCATCGTCATTCATATAGTATTTTGTGTAATAAGCGATTGACGCAAACCGTGCAACCAAGCCAACAACAACAAAAACCCCAGTGCCAACCAGTATCAACCAAGATTTGTTCTTCAGTAAAGCCGACATATCATCCTTGATACTAGCCTCATGCTTTTTAGGCATTACTCTCTCTCTGGTGACTGCAAAGGTATACCAAAAAACAGCAACGGAAAGCACTGCAAATAAAATGATAGTTAAGCGAAAACCAAGTAGTTCATCGCCACCACCTAAAAACTCAACTAAAGGCTTAGCGGAAGCTCCAACCATTAGTGAGCCTATTGAGGCAAAAATAAATCTAAATTGTGCTGCTTTAGTCCGCTCGCCTGATTCAGGATGAATAACTGCCATGAGCCCTGAATAAGGAACATTAATCGCGGTATAAGCAAGCATGACCAATGAATAAGATACGTATGCAAAAATTAATTTACCAGTGTCACCGAATTCAGGCCCTAAGAATAAAAGGTAACCAAGTAATGCATAAGGAACTGCCATCCAAAGCAAGTAAGGGCGGTACTTGCCCCACTTAGTGGTTGTGCGATCTGCAAGTAAGCCCATAGCAGGATCACTAATGGCATCAATTACTTTTGTCACCAATAACATAGTTGCTGCCGCAGCAGCAGAAATACCGTACACATCCGTGTAATAATAAAGCAGGAACAGCGCAAAGAACCCCATATAGAAGTTTGAAGCCATATCCCCCATGCCATACCCTACCTTTTCTTTAAAAGATAATGGCTCCGTATTTAATTTTGTTGTCATAATTATAATTCCCCTAACTACACCCTTAACAACACTCTAAACAAAAATTAACAATACAGTTAACGCTTTGTAGTGTGTATATTTTACTATGCAATACGATTGATTTTTATTGTTGATGGTTTTTAATCTAACAGAGCCAAAAATATAAAGGGCTTTTAGCAAAATAATAGCCAAAAAATTAACACCTTATTCAATGCGTATTCAATTCTTATCGTCTTAACAACTTAAAAAGTAAAAATTATTCTTGATTAAAGTTGCATAGTATATAAACATAAGCCTTAATCGATTAAGATGCAACTTGAAATTAAATGGTAAAGTTATGAAAAATAATGTTCAGCTAATCACCTACATTGATAGGTTAACCGGTTCAGATACTAAAACATTAAACAATATTTTAAATGATCAACTGGCAGATTTATTCTCTGGTATTCATTTATTACCATTTTATTACCCTATTGACGGTAGTGACGCAGGTTTCGACCCGATAGATCACACCCAAGTTGACAGCCGATTAGGCAATTGGGACGATATAAAAGTATTAGGTGAAGGACATGAATTAATGGCCGACCTTATCGTAAATCATATGTCGGCTAAGTCTAAAGAATTTCAAAGTGTATTGCAGTATGGTAAAGAATCTCCATATTGGGATCTGTTTTTAACAAAAGATAAAGTGTTCCCTAATGGCTTAAGTAAAAGTGATGCTGACAAAATATACCGCCCTAGACCAGGCAGTTGCTTTACCAACTTTACGTTACCTAATAATGAAAGTGCCGACTTTTGGACAACGTTTACTGATAATCAAATAGATATAGATATTACATCAGAGAAAGGTAAAGAATATTTAATTCGTATTTTAAAAACATTTTCTGAAAATAATATTAAAATGATCCGCTTAGATGCGGCAGGTTATGCGCTTAAAAAAGCAGGAACCAGTTGCTTTATGCTAGATGAAACTTTTCAGTTCATTGATGAGCTAAGTAAGGCAGCAAATGATTTAGGCATTGAAACACTGGTAGAAATTCACTCTTATTATCAAACTCAAATTGAAATTGCACAACGTGTTGACCGAGTTTATGACTTTGCTTTACCGCCTTTAGTGTTACATAGCATTTTTACTAAAGACTTTACCGCACTAACAAAATGGTTAAATATTTCGCCCAAAAATTGTATTACAGTGTTAGATACACATGATGGTATTGGTATCATTGATGTGGGCCCTATGAATGGAAAACCTGGCTTACTCAATAATGATGAAATTGACAATCTCGTGGAAACTATTCATGTTAACAGTGCTGGTGAAAGCCAAAAAGCAACAGGAGCCGCCGCGAGTAATGTCGATTTATATCAAGTAAATTGTACTTATTACGATGCACTTGGCCAAAGTGATTTTGACTATTTAGTTGCCCGAGCTATTCAGTTTTTTGCACCAGGAACCCCGCAGGTATATTACGCAGGTTTGTTGGCGGAGAAAAATGCCATGGAATTATTATCTAAATCGAATGTGGGTAGGGATATTAATCGTCCGTACCTTGATAGTGCCGATATTGAAGCAGCGCTAAAGAAACCGTTTACCAAAGCAATGATCGAACTTATTAGATTACGTAATGATTGTGCAGCTTTTAATGGTGAGTTTTCGATTGTCAGTGAAAAACCTAAATTAAAAATGTCGTGGAAATACGAGCAGCAGAGCATCACGCTAAAGGTTGATTTAGTAGAAAGTATCGCACATATTGAAATAAATGAAGATAATAGCTCCCGTACTATCTGTTTAAATAACCTGTTGAACTTGTCGTAAGTAATGATGTATTACATATAATACTAAATAGATATTAATACAGCGTTTTTTATATCGTAAAATCAGTAGTATAATAATCAGCAACTCTATAGTTGCTGGTTTTTTATTAAAATAACGGTAAAAGGTAAACATGACTGACAAGAAAGTTTGGACGCTTAAAAGTGTTGCTAAAGAACTGGGGGTATCAAATGCCACCGTTTCAAATGCATTCAATAGACCTGACCAACTATCCAAAAATAAACGCATTGATATTCTTGAGTCGTGCAAAAAACTAGGCTATACAGGTCCAAATAAAGCAGCCCAATCGTTAAGAAAAGGTCAGTCGAATATTGTGGCTTTGGTGCTGCCAGACAGCCTTGAATATATGGTAACAGACCCGGTAGCAAGTGACTTTGTGAAAGGGGTTTCGTCGGTTTTAGAGAAAAATAAAGTCAACTTACTTTTGTTTTCAGGTATATCAGATAATATTAATACTGTTGCTGATTTTGTTGATGGCTTTATTTGTTACGGCTCACCTAGAAATCCAGAATTAATAGAACAGCTAAGAGTAACTTCGAAAAAAGTCGTCACTGCCGATTTTGATATAGACCGTAATGCCTCTGTTGGAATAGACAATGAAAAAGCGGCTTATGAGATTGCAAAACTAGCCATTAAATCAACTGATGATGAAATTGCCATTTTAGGCTTAAGGCTACTAGAATCAGATCTAACGTGTCGTGTATATGAATTACCTACGACTAGTAATGCCTTGTGTTCTATCTCTCATCAGCGTTTAAATGGTTACAGACAAGCACTTAAAGATTCGAATGTTAATTTAAGGTCGGATCGTGTTTGGAACCTTCCTAAAAGTAATCATCATTTTGCATTAATTGCGGCTAGAGAAGCACTAACATCAACCCCTCGTCCTGATGTTTTACTTTGCATGAGTGATATTATTGCCTTGGCGGCAGTTAAAGAAATTCATGCAATGGGTCTTAAGATACCTGAAGATATTAGAGTGGTTGGCTTTGACGGCATTGATGAAGCTTTACGCTCAACTCCAGCAATAACTACTGTGCATCAAAATAGTGAAGAGAAAGGCATTAAAGCTGCTGAGCTATTTATTAATAGAGCTACTAACTCAGTTGTGATTTCTTATCACATAGAACATGGTAAAAGTTGCTAACCGACTATTTATTGCTCCGCCTTAGATATTGTGCATTAAAACCTGTGGGGTCAGGTTCGTTGAAATGCCAGCAATGTTGTTTACCTCATTAGCGTCAGATATTTTGAATTCACTTAAGTATTATTTGTCGGTTCACTTATCGCTTGATAAGCCAAGGCTAATGTCCGCAATCGTATCTAAGCAGGTTATTTATTCTGATAAGTTTACGCCTAAATTAAGTCCTTTCTGTGGCAAAAGTGTGCATTAGGATTGTTCACCATATCCAAAGATTAGAGTGCTAATAATGTGGAAATATTATTGGTAAAGTTAAATGTAATTCGTGATTATAGTCAGAGTTTTTTCCACTCAATATCTTAGGCAACAACTGAAGCAATATTAAAGGCAAAGAAAAATAGGTGTGCGCGTAACATTTTTTTAAACACAAAAAATGATGTCAAAGTAGTTTTTATAAGTCAAAAGTGATATGTTGTATCATAACTTTTATGGGCTTGGTTTGAATTTAGCTTAAAGATTAAAAATACAAATAATAAAGACTTTATTTGTAACCCATTTACCACCTAAATAAGGACACCTTGAATGATCCAAGTTCAACAGCCAGCGGATAAAATTGCTATAAGTTTGTCAGTTTTATGTGCTATTCATTGTTTTGCTACGCCAATGTTAATGGTTTTTGTACCTTCGCTGACAGGTTTATTAATAGAGCCTGAATTACTGCATATGTGGTTGGCTATTGGGGTTTTGCCGATCAGTGTTTTTGCCTTAACGCTTGGCTGTAAAAAACATCGTAAAGTGCAAGTTTTGGTACTTGGTTTTATCGGCTTGGCGTTTATGTTAACTGCTGTTGCTAGTGGGGCGTTAGGCTTGGGTGAAAATGCTGAAAAAGCACTTACCTTATTGGGGGCTACGTTAATTTCAGGTGCGCATTTTTGGAATTATCGTCTATGCCAACAGCATAAAAAGTCGTGTGATTGTCACTAATGCTGTATTTATGCTGAATTGGTTTTGATACTAAAATAGTTATTATTAAAAAAAGAAGCATATTTAACACAGTGAGATGAAATAGATAGTTAGCAACTTATATTACAAAATAAGATAAGTTGCTAACCTGAGCTTAACGTTTATTTTGCCAACTCAACCAATACCGCAGTGTACATTTTTAAGTTTAAAATAAATTGCTCCATGGTAATAAACTCGTGCTCTGAATGGCCGGTGTATTTGTTATTGGGCATTGAAGGGCCGAAGCTAACTGCGTTAGGAAATAAACGTGAGTTTGTGCCTCCGCCAATAGCAATTGGCTTGGCATCTTTAATACCTGTAAAGTGGCTAAATACAGCTAATAACGTATCAATATGGGGAGCATCTTTTTGTACAAAAGGGTCGCCAATATAGTGTTCTAACTCTTTTACGTTTGTATCAAATTTGTTATTCCAATTTTGCACGGCTTGATGAATTTCTGTCGTTAACGCTTGTTTACTTTTACCTTGTGGGCGACGCAGGTTAATGTTTAATTCAATGTTTTCATCGTGCTGTTTTATTACCGTAGGTGAAAAAGTCATAGGGCCCATAAAATCATCGTGATAAGCGATATTGCCGAATTTTTTACCTTCTAAACCTAAGCCAATATTATCATTAATAAAGTTAACTAAAGTGCCTGGACCGTTATTTTCCCAGCGAGTATTTGATAATAAATCGGCTAAGTAAGGTATCGCATTTACCCCTTCGTCAGGTTTTGAAGAGTGAGCTGATTTCCCTAAGGCATTTATGGTTAACGTGCTGTCTTTTAATTCAAGATCAAAACTTACACCTTGATAACTGCGAGCTTTACGCATCAGTCGTTGCAGCACAACGATATTAGCATTTTCAATAGTTACGCTAGCATCTTCAGGAATTTGGCTACCGAAAAAACCACCACTAAATGCACTAATATACGGCGATATGGTTGGTATTTCTTGCTTGTTAAACACTAACTTTACTGTGCCGTAACCTTTCTCAGCTGTTACTACGGGGTATTCAGCGTCAATAGTGATATTGGTTTGTGGTAAATCATGGGTTTTTATATAAGCTTTAAGTGGCTCCCAATCAGACTCTTCTGCCATATAAACATAAAGCTCAATACGCTTATTAAGCGTTATATTTTTATCTTTTATCGCTTTCATTGCATATAGCGCGGTAGAAATAGGACCTTTATCGTCTTCTGTGCCACGGCCAATTAATCGTCCTGGCTCGGTGGTGCTATCAAGCTCAAAGGGCGACTTGGTCCATTTTGCAGCATTAACGGGTTGTACGTCGCCGTGTGTAATTATGCCAACACGCTCTTTTTGCGCACCTAAGCCAATTACTACTACATAACCTTCATCGAGGTAATCTAACCCAAGTGCTTGTGCTTGTTTTTTAAGTTCGGCTTTAAACGCAACATGCGCGGGATTATCATCAATCGATACGCCATCTTCAGCAACGGTATTATGTTTTACTAGCTCACGTAGACTATCGACCATCGCTTGCTGATAGGTTGCTACAGCATAGTCAGCGGTACTTTTTGCACTATCGCTAATTTGTGTCGATTCAGTGTTATTAGTGCCAGTGGCGTTAACCTCTGTGCTTAATGTTAAAGACATAAGCCCAGAGGTAATGATTGATGCAGATAAAAGTGTTAGTTTTTTAAGCAAAAGGTGCTCCAGTAATTGGTGGTTCAATTTTTCTTGTCGCTATATTAACGTAAGTTATACTAAGCAGACTAATTTATTGATCATCTTTGAATGCGCTATCAATTTAATTTTTGCACTGTGTTCAATCGTATCACTTCGTTATTACTCGCCAATATGCTCATGCATTACGCTAGCTTACAATATTTATGTAAGAATCAATCACACGCCTTAAACTCGAATTATTGCCTTCATTGAATGAGGATAAAATATTTAATCCGTTTACTATTAAATTAGCATGATAGAAACCAGTAGACTCGATTTTTACAGATAAGTTTAATTGTTTTAAATAATGAGTTACTTAGGCAGGTAATATTTTTAATACTCCAAATAAAGGGTATTAAATGAAATTAAAAAGGCTACAAATTAAGGTAGCCTAAAAGTAAGTTTTAACTCAAACTTACGCTAGCTCACTTGTTTAACGTAAGTGGCTAGTTATTACATTCTTGCTATTGCAGTTGCGCTTCAAAAGTTAGGAATACGCCACCTTGTTCTTTATCTGCTAAGGTTTTGTTTTTAGCGTCTTGCTCATATTCAGCAATCAATAAATAACGACCGGCTTGTGCTGGGGTAAACGTAATTTCACCATTTTTGTCAGTGGTTAATTTTAATACGTTAGGGGCGTTGCGGTAACGCGCACCGTCTGGTGCAATTTCAACTTCAACACCGGCTTGCACTTTGCCATGATAAGTAAAAGCAAAAGTAGCTGGCTCATGCTCTACAATTTCTGCCGGATGTGTTTTTGGTAATAGCTCCAGAAACTGGCCGTCGCTCGGGTAGTTTTCAGTAGGGTTATTCATCGTAATGTAAGTTTCTACACGTGTTAGTCCGTAAGTGGTTTGTAAACCAGTGGCATTAGCCGGGATCATGGCTTTCAATTCTGCTTTATTGGCACGGGCACGTTTGCGTTTATCAGCAACCTTATAACTGGAGAAGTAACTCGCACTGGCATTATTGGTTATTTTGTAAGTACCGCTATCTTTAATAAAATAGTCAGCTACTGATTTTCTATGGGCTTTGTAGCTGGAAGAAGGGCGAGTACTTTTACCTGACGGCATAACAATACTCATGTTATCGATACTCAATGCTTTATCAACATTAAATACTTCGTTTGAAGCAGAAGCATCAATGGCGATCCACTCTCCTTGCTCTGACGAAAGTGTAAAGTGACTAGGTAATAACCAACGTGAATGCGCGCTAGCTTGGCTACTAATGGCAACAGCCAAGAAAAATAATAGTGATTTTGTTAAGTTCATTTGAGCTCCTAAGGTGTAACAGTAAAAGTAATGTTGCCAGTTTCGGCGGTTTCATTGAGGGTGAAATGCTGTGCTTTGTTGTCGAGTGTAAAAGCCTGCTTAAGCAATACTCGGCCGCCTTTCTCTCGTACTACTTCAATATAAAGTGTGTAATCTCCTGCAGGCAGGGCTTGTTGTTGATCGTTAGTGGCTTTAAACGACAATGGAAATGTTCCTGCAGCATGTGTTGCTGAAGTTACTGCATCAACGAGCTTGGCATCTTTTCGGCCTACGTTGCGCCACCAACGGCGAATATCTTTCAGCCATTTAGGCTCTTTTCGCCATAGTATGAGCGTTCTAACCGGCTTTCTTTTGGTGTTTTCTAACCAAGCGGCAACATAAGGAGGGTGGTATTCACCTTGTTGCTGCTTTAGCGTTAATTTTATTTCCAAATTAGCGGGGCGGTTTTCATTGGCTTGTGCTGATGCTGGCAAAATAAATAACAGGCTAAAAAATACCAGTAAGACTATTTTGCTGATGCTATTGGCATGGTTTGATATAAAATTATTCATAAGGTGTATAAAGTCCTTTTAAGCAAAGTAAATAATACTCAAAATGGCCAGTAATGTGCTGCTAACACTAACCATTAAAGTGCGATGAAAACGTTTTTGTGGCATGGCTAAAATAAAGCCCGTGATGGCAAAAACAATAAAAAGTACGCTGGAAAGATCGATAATCCAGCCCCAAAAATTACTGGTGTTTCGGCCTTTATGTAAATCGTTAAGCACAGCCCACCAGCCGTAATGGGTTTGTTCATAAAAAGCGTCACCGGTTTCAAGTTCAACGGCAATGCTGGTGCTTTTTCCTGCCTGTTTAATGCTATAAAATAATTCACCTGACATGAGTTCGGGTTTTATTTCTGTTAAGGCAACTCCAAAAGCTTGCTCAACTTCATGAGTAATAAATTGCTGTTGTTTAGTTGTTACTTTGTCATCGTTAAGCGCAAGCTCGGCAATGGTATTGATCGTTAGTTCGCTTTCTACTACCTTCGCTTTATAACTACTAAACCATTCAGGGTGATTTAATGTGATGCCTGTAACTGAAAAAAACAGTAACAAGGTCAATAACGCCATAGACACATAAACGTGAATAAGCCGGGCAAGATTTAAGGTTTTTTTAGAAGGCTTCATTAAGACTTACTTTCTTTATTAATGTTATTTAAATGCGATTGAAATATTTTTAAAAAGGGAATAAATAGGTAAAAACCATAAAAGGCGACCTACGTAAAGTGTGTCGCCTTAACATGAGTTATTTACTAAATTTTCACTAGAATGCCAACTGAGCCGCTAAACGAAAGCTAATGCCATCAGCTGCTGTTACACTCGTGGTTCCGCCGCCAATTAAGTATTTTTTGTCTAGCAAATTATTAATGTTAAAGCGCAGGTGGAGTTCATGCTCTTTAATATCCATTTGATAAGTTGCTCCGACATCAATGCGGGTGTAACTGTCTTTTTTAATGGTGTTTTGATTGTCTGCAAAGCGAGAACCTTCGTAAAATGCACCAGCATTAAAGGCAAGCTTTTCAGTTAACTCGTAGCGTGACCATAAAGCAGCAGACCATTCAGGCACATCAACCGGTGTATTGCCTTGATATAATGCGTCGCGTTCATATTCAGCGTCGATATTGATCAACGATGACATAATAAATAGTTTGTCATTAATGGCACCTTGAGCGCCCAATTCAAAACCTTTATGGCGTTGCTCGCCTGCTTGCGTTGTGCGAGTTTCAAATGCAGAATCAATCAGATCTTCTTGAATTAACTTACCCATTTTGCTGATATCAAAAATAGCGCCACTTAGCAGAAGTCTGTCGTCAACAAGTTGCCATTTTACGCCGATTTCGCTTTGCTTAGATTCCATAGCTTCTAGTTTCATACCATGGTTGATATCAGTATCGTTATCTAATTTTTCGCTACTTTGCGGTTCAAAACCTTCGGTGTAGCTGTAGTAAATAGTGGCTTGTTCAGAAGGGTGATACAGCACACCAAACTTAGGCAAGAAAGATTCATTATCAGCACCTTCTTTGTTTTGTTTGTCGTAACGACCACCAAATGAAACCTGCCAAGTGTCGTTAAAAGTAACTAAATCTTGTACATAAATACCGTAGTAGTCGTATTCGCTATGAGAAGTTCTGTCTGGGTTTTTATAACTAATATCTGGCTTTGGTGGCTCGGCTTGTCCTGCTGCATAAGTAATGGCTGTGCCATTAGCTTTAACTTGATCATAAGAATAATCTAGCGAGTTAGCACCGATTAAAAGCTGATGACTAACACCTGCAAATTCAAACTCGCCAACAAAGTCGACAAAGGCCGTAGTAAATTGCCAGTCATCAAAGCGATCATAAGGGTTTGAGGTATAGCTATCGCCTTCAACATTAAAAGTACTGCCATTTTTTGGCGCAGATTCAAAACGTTGGCGTTCAAAGGTTTGCTTGTTGTAGCCAAGCGTTACTTGCCAGGCATCACTTATATTATAATTAATATCAGCGCCGTAGTTTTCAACATCAATATCGGTAAATGCCCAAGACATATCACGAATAGTTTTACGATCGCCAATTAAATCGCCGTCTTCATTTAACCAACCACCAGTGTCTAATCCGGCTTTGTCGTTAGTGTAGTCATAGTGCACACTCAATGCTAAATCGTCTGAAACATCATAATCAACAACAAGTGCACCTAAGAAACGATCACGTTCACGTTGATCGCCGTTTTGATATTCACGTTGATAAGTAACATCTTGCTTGACTAAAATGCCACGATAACGAAGCGATTCGTCATCGTTTAGTGCGCCGCCTGCATCTAAGGTAAAACGGGTTGAACCTTCTTGGTCGGTATCTGCACCGATAGTAAATAAGGTGTTAGCTGTTGGCTTTTTAGTGACCATATTTACTAAGCCACCGGGACCAGATTGACCGTATAAAATACTTGAAGGGCCTTTAATCACTTCGACCGCTTCTAAAGTTTCTATCGGTTGTTGGTAGTGCGACCAATGTTGGTGGCCATCGCGTAAATAACCATTTGAAGAGCTTAGTTCAAAACCGCGCAAGTTAAATACTTCTCGGTTACGTTGCTTTGAGCCTGCAGAAAGGCTGGCGTCATTGGTAAGTACTTCACCTAAAGTGGTTGCTAATTGTTCTTCAACAATAGTACTTGAAATTACGGTAACTGACTGTGCGGTTTCAAGTAATGAAACATCAGTGCGCATGGCTCCTTTTGCTTCATCAACCTTGTAATCATTAAAATAACTTCCTGTAACCTCAATAACTTCTAAAGGGCTGCCATTAGCAAATGCAGTTATTGGCGTTGCCATAGATATTGCCAAAAACAGCGGTGAGTACTTCATGTTAATCTCCAAATTATCAACGAATGTGTCCAAGTAAATGCCGTTAAGCACTAAATTTCGGTAATGATAATGAGAGTGATTGTTATTTGCAATAAGTGTATGGGGTTTTTATTAAAAAAAGTTATATAAAAGCCAGATGATTAATTTGATAGGTTGATTAATGTACAAATGGTGTGCGAATTAACGGCTTACTATTTAACGCCCTAGCGTTTAGGGGGAGTTATCTAGAAAAATATAAATATTCTTGCACTGAGGGCTATTTATCGTGCATGCTGAGAGTCGCAATAATCAAATAGTTATTATATCAACTCGGTATTACTGTTTTTATTCAATAGGTTGATTTTATTTAAAACAGTAAAACAATTACGAAATAGAGGAAAACTAATGTTTAGTCATATCATGATCGGCGCTAACGACGTACAAGCATCTAAAGTATTTTATGATGCAATTTTAGGTGAAATGGGCCATAAGCCAGGTGTAATGGATGAGAAAGGGCGCTGTTTTTATTTTACAGATAAAGGCGTTTTTTCGTTAACTAAACCTATTAATGGTGAAGCCGCATCGCATGGTAATGGTTCAACAATTGGTTTTACTGCTGATTCTCCAGAGCAAGCCGACGCTTGGCATGCTACTGGGCTTGCTAACGGTGGTACCGCCTGTGAAGATGGTCCTGGCGTACGAGAAGGTGCTGCAGGAAAATTATATCTAGCTTACCTTCGTGATCCATCAGACAATAAAATTTGTGCGTTGTTTCGAATAGCATAAACCAAAGCTTATTTTTACCAATATTGAAGGTATTGTTATTTAAAGGTGTTCGCAAAATAGCGAATAAGAAACACGCTGCTTAGCGTATTTTTTATATTTTCGGTTCTAGTTGAGTTAATAATTTCCTTAACTAGAACTAACTCCAAAACCTATAGATGCTAATGCTTGTGTTGTAAGTAAAAACAGCATAGGAGGGGGAGATTAGACGTCGGCATCAATAATTAATTAAAGCTTTTTTAATAACCAATCTTCTAAATACTATTCTGGCGTTTGCATCTCTTCGTCGGTTAACCAGCTATCTAAATTCGTTTTGCCCAATACAACCGCCATGCTTTTAAGCTGTCGAGTAATACTTGGTGAGATTACCCCTCGTGCTAAACCAACAGTAAAAATTGCAGCTAAGCCTTTTGGTGAAGTGATCAGCGCTAAAGATTTTTCTTTTGCACGTTGGCTTTGCGATTGCTCAAGTTTGCTGAGTAATGCTAAGTTAGCAGCGCACTTATTGGCATGCTCGACCTGCTTGAATAATGAAAAAATCATGAGTCACCTTTAAATACGCGTTGTGTTCGGTTAAATCCTATTTCACGTTTTACTTTTCTCATTAGTTTTAAAGCTAATAAAATTAGTAAGATATTTATTGCTACAGCTATACCCAAGCCTAACCACACTGAAGAAAATAAATGCATAGTAGCAAGTACTATTGCCACATTAATTAAGCACCAAAGTATGGTAGCTATAACTGAAGTTATAAATAATAAAATACCAAATATAGCAATGGCTTTAAGTGATATTTTTCCTTCTAACGCTGCGAGATCTAACGTGTTTTGGTACTTTTTTTGTTTAACTTTAAAAAGCTTAATAATAGCTGAGTAGGTTTCAATAAACGAAGCTTCAGCTGCTTGAAGTTGCTCACGCTCTTGCAAAAGACGTAAGCTTTCCGCTTCAGCATCAGTGTGCTTATTGTGTTGAGCATCTGAATCTTCGTTAATGGTCACTATGTTAGCTTCCTATTTAGTTATTACTTTCTACGCAATAGGCTTGTTAGTAGTACACCCGCTGCGAAGGCTATTCCGGCAGTTGCTACAGGGTTTTCAGTCGCATATTTTTTTACTGAAGACTGTTCCCATTTCTCTTTAACTTCTGCTTGCTTAGCAGCCAAACTTTCGCCACTAGATTGAGCTGCATTACGTAAACGATCTTCAGTTGATGCTGCTTTTTGAGCTAAAGTGTCAACAGATTCGTGTAAAGTCCCTTGTACTTTATCAGCTATAGGATGAGTAGATTTTGTTTGCTTATCTGTATTTGAAGTTTTAGTCGCCATGTGATTATCTCCTTTTGACATAACAGTTTTTATTAACTGGTTTAAGTGGAGCAATCATTGAGCCAAGTTTATATTGTGATTAAATTGTTATATTTCAGTGGTTTATTTTTGTATGTTAAAACGGTTTTTTTAATCCCTGAAATATTGACACAGCAGAATGAAAACTTTACTTACTTATATTCTGCTGCGTTTAAAACTAACTGTGTTTGAATAAATTTACTGCTTATTTAAGCTTTGGCTTCAATAAAAGCGACCCAATGGGTAAATAAATTAAGCCGCTCTAATGTTAATTTAATAGAGACTAAAATAGGTACAGCTAGCAGTACACCTAGCATTCCCCAAAGCCACCCAAGAAAAAATAACCACAATATAGTTACTAGCGGGTTAAGCTGCATTTTTGTGCCTAATACCATAGGTGTAAGCAACTGTGATTCAAGTACATTTACACATAAAAATGCAAAAGCAGGGGCTAATGCAAAAAATGTTAACCCAAATTGAACTGAGCCAACTAGGGTTAAAATAACAATACTTATGGCAGAGCCAACATACGGAACAAAGTTCAGGAGTCCAACTAATGCACCCCATAATATAGGGTCGTCTAAACCTAACAAGGCAAACGCGATAGCGGTAACTGCGCCAAGAATAAAGTTAATAACGCTGATGGTAATAATATATTTTGAAAGTACTTTTTGTACTTCATATACAATGGAGTCGAGCTTTTTCTTGTTACTGATGTGAGGAAAACTTCTCGCTGCAAGATACACTGAGGGGCCATAAATCAGTAAAAAAAGAATTAATATTAAGCAACCAAAGCATTGAGCTAAAAAGATTGGCGCGCTACTAAGGCCCGAAATTAAAAGCTCAATACCGCCTTGTTTAATATGTTTTTCTACTGAATTATCATCGGTTTTTGTTGGTGCTTTCGAAGGAGGTTTGTTACTGGAAAACATACCAAAAAAACTGAAGCCTTCTTCTTTTCTTTTGTTTGCTGCAACTTCTGCCTCTGCCTGCTGTTTTTTATTATCAAACTCATTACTTAACGTATCAATTTTCTGATTAAGTTGGACCGTAATTTTAGGGAGTAACTGCGCCCATTTTTGCGCTGGTTCGACTAACTCTGAGGCTAAAAAACTAAAAGGTGCTACGAGTAATGCCAGTAATACCACAGAAGAAACAGCGCGAGGTATATAGAAAGTTTTTAGTAACTTAACTGAAGGGCTCAGCAATAACGCAATAAAGGCAGAAAATAAAATAGGAATGAATAATGATTGAGCAAGGTAAAGTGTATATAAAATAGCAAGAGTAAATAACCATTTAAGTGGTTGGTGGTTACTAATAGCTGAATTCACAACAAAAGATCCTTTTGAATAATATGGCTAGAAAATATAACAGTAGCGAAGAGTGTATATTATCTTAGCAAATCTTCACAATTTTATGATGCTCTATTTACAGAGTTAATTGTTTTAAATAGATTAATTAAAATAAATGATCCTATTGGTGTGACGTAAAGAGAGTCGGTTACAGGCCTAGTCAATGGTTTAATAATGCCCAAGATAAATAAGGGCCAAATAACTACTTATTTGGCTCTGGGTTAACGGTATAACTAATTTTCAACGCTTGTATGATATTCCTAATTATTCTGCATTAAGCATTGATAGTATTCGGTATCTACGGCACTATCATGCAATATATACGATATAAAGAGACCCTAATATGGCTGGATTACTACCCAATATTGACCCCGATGGATTATTAGAATATTCCGTTGTTTACACTGATCGCGCATTAAATCATATGTCTGGTTCGTTCCAGCAAGTAATGCAAGACATATCAGCTGATTTAAAATCTGTTTACCAAGCCCACAGTACTATCGTTGTGCCCGGCAGTGGTACCTTTGGCATGGAAGCGGTTGCTCGACAATTTGCACGTGATAAAAAAGTACTCGTAGTGCGAAATGGTTGGTTTAGCTACCGTTGGAGTCAAATTTTTGAAATGGGCGGTATGCCGAGTAGCGAAACGGTATTAAAAGCACAACAAACTAAAGATGAAACTCAAGCGCCTTTTACGCCACCACCGATAGCTGAAGTCGTAGCCACTATTTTAGCTGAATCACCTGATGTTGTATTTGCCCCACATGTAGAAACGTCAGCTGGTATTATATTGCCAGATGACTACATTAAAGCGATGGCAGAAGCTGTACATCAAGTTGGCGGCATTATGGTACTTGATTGTATCGCCTCAGGCACTATTTGGGTTGATATGCAGGCAACGGGTGTTGATGTATTAATTAGCGCCCCGCAAAAAGGTTGGAGTGCTTCACCGTGTTGTGCATTAGTTATGTTAAGCGAGTTAGCACGCGAACGCATTGACTCAACCACTAGCGACAGCTTTGCTTGCGATCTTAAAAAATGGCTACAAATTATGGAAGCCTACGAAAGTGGTGGCCATGCATACCACGCGACAATGCCAACAGATGGCTTAACCCGTTTTAGAGATATTATTAAAGAAACCAAAGCTTATGGTTTTGACAAAGTATGCCAAGAGCAACAAGAGCTAGGACAGAAAGTTCGCGCCTTGCTCAAGCAACACGGTATTGAAAGTGTTGCTGCAGACGACTTTGCCGCACCAGGAGTTGTTGTAAGTTATACATCAGATAACGAATTTCAAAACGGTAAAAAATTCGCCTCAGTAGGCTTACAAATTGCGGCTGGCGTACCAATGCAAGTAGGCGAACGTGCAGACTTTAAAACCTTCCGCATTGGTTTGTTTGGTTTAGATAAGTTGCACAACGTTGACCGAACCGTAGCCGAGCTAGAAAAAGCACTGGCTAGCATTTTGTAAACTTTGCTTATGGTTTTCGCCATTACTATATATTAGTAATAGCGAATCTCTTAAACAGCAGACATAAAAAAACCGCTATTAAGCGGTTTTTTCAATCAAAATTATTCAATATGGGCTGAGATATTGATGTCTGAATTATGTAATGTAACAAAGGGAAGTGAGTTATTATAATGAAACATATTTTTTATAAATGTCGGTAAAAATATTAAAACATTCATCTAATAACGTCTTATATTTTGAATCAAAAAGAACATTTGAAAGACTACTGTATAGAGTTTTACCAATATCTATAACTAAAAATAAATTTAATGCTGTTTTACATTGTTGATAGTCAAACAGAGCTTTTGAAAATGCTAATAGTTTCATTTTTTTCTGTTCACCGGCTAACCCGGAATACAATAAAACCTCTTCTGGATTAATTCCTTCTGGAATAACTCCTTCATGATCTATCTCTTCTCGATTAATATTATGGTATCTGTTTTTTGTAGATGTAATGTTTATAACAATAAGGTTTTGAATATTACAATCGTTTTCACCTATTTCAGCTATTCTTGCATTAAGTACAGGTATTAATTCTATTACAGCACTCTCCATTGCGCGTTTTAGGTCATCAGGAATAAATTCAGATTGATAAATATATTTAGATTCACCTTCAATTATGTTTGATAAGGATTGAAGGAAAGAAAAATAATATTCCATAAATAACTTCCATTGTACTTATGTCGAAAGGTGCTTTAAATTTAGACAAGTAATACTAACTAATCAAGTTGGGCTATTACATTAGAGAGAAAACAGGTTTAATGTTCTATTGTTAAAGAATTGATGAGGTCAGAGTATGACTTATCCCCACAAATAATCGATAAAAATCAATAGAATAATTTAAAAACCATATTAAGTAGGGTCAGATACACATTAATTTTCAGACATAAAAAAACCGCTATTAAGCGGTTTTTTTTTCGCAGCTTGTAAACAAGCTGCGGCCAAATCTATAAGTTACTAGGTATAACGAATAAACTAAAAAAGGTCTTTATTTTGGTGGAGCGGGGGGGAATCGAACCCCCGTCCAAAAAACCTACATCCTCGGTACTACATGCTTAGTCGATTATTTGTTTAACCAATTAGACGCCAACCGACAGGCTTCGTCATGGTGAGCTTAATACTATTTCGCGGTTCAGCCTTAAGCGTGCTTCCCTCGCTATCCTATTTGGGGTGACCATCGATCCTCTAAACAATAGGAGAATTTTTGAGGCGATGGCTAGCCTAAGCGGCTAGTGCGAACGTTTCGTCGTTTGCAATTATAGTTTTGCGGCTTTTTACGAGGCCAACCGCCCCTCGGCATGCACCTTGGGTTTCGTGAATCTTGTCGAATCCTAGATCCGCCCCAAAGCTTTACTCTTTTACTATAGACTAAATTAGCCTACAAAACGCATTGTACCGCGCTTTATTTAAATAGACAACGTGGTATTTTTTAACCAGTTACCTTTCTAAATTCTTGTTTTTCATTAAACGGCCTTTATCAACCGCCCATTCGCGATCTTTTATGTCGGCACGTTTGTCGTGAGCTTTTTTACCTTTACCAAGATAAAATTCTAACTTTACCCAACAAGCTTTCCAGTACATTGCGGTCGCAATAAGTGAATAGCCATCGCGGTCAACGGCAAATATAAGTTGGTCTAGCTCGCGACGATTTAATAGCAGTTTACGTGAACGGTTAGGATCACATACTACGTGGCTTGAGGCAGCATTAAGCGGCATAATTTCTGCGCCAACTAAGTAGGCTTCTCGGTCTTTAACAAAGACATAACAGTCTGATATGTTGACTTTACCACTGCGTATACTTTTTATTTCCCAACCTTGTAAGCTCATACCGGCTTCATATTTGTCGGTTAAGTTATAGTTGTGGCGTGCTTTTTTATTCAGTGCAATTGTATTACTGCTTGATGATTTTTTTTTCTTTGCCATTATATTTCCATTCTGTTTACTACCAAAAATAGCAATTGCCAACATTATACGGGGAATTATGCTTAATTAAATGGCTTATTTATCATTTTTCACTTTAATGCGTTTTTAAAAGACATTTGCTATGATACCGCCCTTGAGAATTGGAGGGCGAATGCCGAACATAAGCCGTAGTGCATTAGTGATGCACAGTGTAGAAGATATGTACTATTTAATTAATGATGTGCTTGCTTACCCAAAGTTCTTGCCAGATTGTAGTGATAGTAAAATAATTACCGAAGACGATAACAGTATGACCGCGGCGCTATTAGTGTCAAAGGGTGGCCTTAAAAAATGGTTTACTACTCAAAATGAATTGGTGAGTAATAAAGAAGTGAGAATGAGCCTAGTTGATGGTCCTTTTAAGTACTTAGTTGGTGGTTGGAAATTAACAGCCTTGTCTGATGATGCCTGCAAAATTGAACTAGCGTTAGATTATGAGTTCTCTAATAAAATGTTTGATTTAGCCTTTGGTCGGGTTTTTAATAGTTTAGCTAATAATATGGTGCAAGCTTTCACCCAGCGCGCGAAAGCCGTTTACGGCTAGCATTTAATATTTTTTATAAGAGTTTATATTTACATGAACGAACAGGTTATGAGTGACGAAAGCGGTTTGCAAGAGCAGTTTACTATTGAAGTGGTCTATGGCACGCCAACAAAACAAGAAATTATTAATTGTATTGTTGAACCCAATACAACAATAGAACAAGCTATTTTAGCTTCGGGTATTGTTGATGAGTTCCCTGAAATTGATTTATCTGTTAATAACGTGGGTATTTGGAACCGTGCAGCTAAACTAACTGATATTGTTAAAGACTTAGACCGCATTGAAGTATACCGACCTTTGCTAGCTGATCCTAAAGAAGTAAGAAAGCGCCGAGCAGAAAAAGCCAAAGAAGAAGGGCGAGCAGATAAAGTTACTGGTGGCCGAGTAGATCCGCGCAGAAGCAAAGCTAATGAAGCCTAAGTTGTAATAGTTTATTAGTTTTTTATAAAAAGTAACTGATTAACTATTCAAAGTTTTAAAACGCTGCAAACAAAAAAGCATGTCGTAAACGACATGCTTAATTTTATATATCAACCAGAGCTCGAACTAATGATGTAAAATATTAGTTTACCATTGGCTCGTAATAGCTTTCAGGTATCTCAAAGTCACCTTCAGCATTAACAACTTTATTATCTTCAAAGGTGATTGAAAATTGTTTTTCTGCGTTAAAATCTGAATTTCTACCTGACTTGAAACGATAAACATAATGCCAAATGTCGGTATTAAACGCATCTTCAACAACAGGGCTTCCTAATACAAATTTAACTTGCTCTTTTGTCATGCCAATTTGAAGTTTGTCGATATCTTTTTGCTCTAGATAGTTTCCTTGTGGAATATCTATACGATAAACCCAACTAGAACAGGCAGAAACAGACAAGGCGATTACAATAGCTAATACTCGAAACAACATGGTAATTATATTTATCCTTTATAGTTTGAACGGGGATAATAGCGAAGCAGGCTGATAGATACAAAATAATTTTTAGTTTATTTTACCCACTTGCTAAGCTTTACATTATCCAGCTAGCAATTCTTGTGCATTTGCTAAGCTATTTTCGGTAATTTTATCACCCGCTAATAATCGTGCAATTTCTTGGACGCGCCCATCACTAGAAAGTTCCGTTACTGTTGTTTCGGTGTGCTCACCATCGGTTAATTTCGCAACAAATAATTGCTGATGCCCTTTACTGGCAACTTGTGGTAAATGCGTTACACAAATAACTTGGGTGTTTTTGGCTAATTGTTTTAGTTTTGAACCTACCATTGCAGCTGTAGGACCACTAATGCCAACATCTACTTCATCAAATATTAATGTAGGCGTAACAACTTTATCGGCCAAAATAACTTGCATAGCTAAGCTAATTCTTGATAGCTCACCGCCCGATGCGACTTTATTCATGGCCTCAAGCGCTTGCCCCGGGTTTAAGCTGGCAAGATAGCTGACTGTGTCGTTACCGTTAACGGATAAACTTTCGTTTTTATCTGGGCAAATATCAATGAAAAACTTGCCATGTTGCATGTTAAGTTCGCCCATGCTTTTGGTGATCATTTTGCTGAGTTTAGTGGCGGCTTTTTTTCTTGAATCAGACAAAGTAAGTGCCGCATGTTGATATTTTTGCTTTGCCGCTTCTATGTCATCATTAATTTGTGTTAAACGAGTTTCATCAGAGCTAAAAAGTTGCAGCTCTTGCAAAAGTTGCTGATGAAAAGCCGCTAATGCGTTCGGTGAAATTTGATGCTTTTTAGCGAGTAATACTGCTGTTGAGTATCGTTCTTCTATTAGGTTATAAGCTTGAGGGTCAAGCTCTAGGCTTTCATAGTAATGCTTAATTTCTTGGCTGGCATCTTCAACTTGTATTAATGCTTCGTTTAGTTGCTCTGCAATAGCTTTTAAAGCCGGATCGTAATTTCCAAGCGCGGCTATTTGTTCAGCGCTGTGTTGCAAACTGTCAACAACATTAAATTGCTCATTCTCTGATAATTGCTGCACGGCAATTAAGGTTTCGCTTAAAATATGCTGACCATTGCTTTGGCGTTTGTAGTCTGTTTCTAATGTTTCAAATTCGTCAATTTGCAGTGAAAACTCGTCTAATTCATTTACTTGATATTGTAAAAGCTGTTGCTTTGCTTCTCGTTGAATTTTACTTTCTTGTAATATTTTTGCTTCTTGATTAAGTTCACGCCATTGATGAAAATAGAATTTGACTTCGTCTAACAAATGTTGATGACCGGCGTATGCGTCAAGAATGTTGCGTTGCTCACTTGCTTTAACAATTAACTGATGGTCGTGTTGCCCATGAATGTTAATCAATAATTGGCCTATTTCTTTGAGCTGAGCTAGAGGCACCTGGCTACCGTTGATGTAAGCTTTTGAGCGGCCTTCTGCAGAAATAACACGACGAAGAATACATTCGTTATCAAGTAACATATCGTGTTTTTTCAACCAATGTTTGGCATGTTTATTTTTAGTGGTATCAAAGGTGGCGGCTAATTCGGCTTTTGCGCAATTAGGCCTAACGACATTAGTTACAGCTCTATCACCCAAACATAAACCTAAGGCATCGATAGCAATTGATTTACCTGCACCGGTTTCACCGGTAATGGTGGTCATGCCTTGATGCCAATCAATGTCGAGAGAACGCACAATGGCAAAATTTTGAATGTTGAGCTGCAATAACATAAGCTTGTCCTAGCGTATTAATTTTCCAACAGACGAGTGGATAAATTAATAACTTTAATGATAAAAAAGATTACAAAAAAACAGATACTGTTAATTTATACAGTATCTGTTTTTTATGCAATAATTAATTTAACTATTGTTGAAAATTTATTCGAACAATGGAAAACTCAGCTTATATTTTTGATAGATTTTTTGCAGAATGTTTTGGTCTAAAAGCGCTTTAGTTTTTGTGTCGTAGTAGTGTTTAAGTGCTTTACCTTTTGGGTCATCACTAAACACTAAATACAGTTTTGAAGTTACTAGATCTTGAATATAATATTTTTGTTGTTCAGCTTCTGGCCATAAAGCGAGCTGTGTTTCTAATATTGTTCGAATATCTAAGTAGTAATCAACTTTTTTCACTCTGAGTAAATGCAAAGCGTCTTTACGATAATCAACACTTACGCCGTTTATATAGGGAGCAATTGAAGGAAATAAAATTTCGTCAGCATACCTTTGTGGCCAAACTGCAACTAAATTGCTTATTTCCTGTAAGGTTAAGTTAGTCTCAGTTTTTTGCCTTAAGATACTGATTGGCTCGGTTAGTATTGGCACATCTGCAAATAAATATTTTCCATTATTCGGTAGCGCACCACTTATATTCGCTTGCTTTGTTTCTATTTCACGCAGCGCTCGCTTCCATGGTAAATACTTAACTTGAATATTATATGGTGAGTTATGGAATATAACTTCAAATAGTTCATGATAAAGTCCAGTGCCGTCTTCATTTGTATAGTTTTGCCAAGCCTCTGTTACCCAAATGATGTCAATTTTTTCTTCTTTATCTTCGCTTGATGCGAAAAATGAAAAAAACAAAAAACTAAAGAGTAGTAGCTGGATAATATTCCATTTTATTTTCATTGCATTAATACAGTTTATTGCCCCAACTAAGTTTGTTTCTGAGCACATTAAAGTAGTTATGATCAAGCGGATGAATTAAACGTAAAGTAAATTCACTCTTCTTGATGATAACTTCATCACCCGGCATAACCGCTAAAATTACATGGCCATCGCAACTTACTTGTAAGTTTTCATAGTTTTCATTGGCTAATTTAAGTTTTATTTCGCTGTTGCCGTCAACCACAATTGGCCTACTCGTTAATGTATGAGGAAACATTGGAACAAGCGAGAGGGCATTTAAGTTTGGCGTTAATATTGGACCACCTGCCGACATTGAATAAGCTGTTGAACCCGTTGGGGTTGACACTATTAGCCCATCAGAACGCTGACTAAACATAAAGCTTCCGTCAATGTAAACTTCAAACTCTATCATGTTGGCAACTTTACCCGCATGCAAAACAGCTTCATTTACTGCGCTGTTAGAGCTTTTAAGTTTGCTGTGACGATAAACTTCAGCTTCAATAATAAAGCGTTGTTCAGAACGTGACTCACCCTTTAAAATAGCTTCAAGTGGGGCAATTAAATCATCTGGCGATAAGTCAGTTAGAAAGCCTAAGTTACCGCGGTTTACGCCAATTACACCTATGTTGTAACAAGCTAACACTCTTGCCGCGCCTAGCATGTAACCGTCACCACCTATAACAATAGCTAGATCTGCACGTTCGCCAATATCGGTGAGTGACGCCTTGTCAATATTGTCTATGTTCACCGTTTGTGCGACAGAACTTTCAATCAGCACTTTGTAGCCATTTTGTGATAAATATTGATGTAAGGCTTCTATGGTTGAGCTGGCACCTTCATGATGAGGTTTTCCAATTAAACCAATTGTGTTGTATAAATTACTCATACTGTGCTTATAAATATGTAATATAATTAAGGACTATCAGCAGTTTCGCGCTATTTTACTCGCTTGTAAAGTCGACTTTTTTTTAAATGATTTACTTTTGTGCTTGAATCATAAAAACAAGCCCCCATAATTAGCGTTATCAGTTTTACCTATTTTGAATTTAAGACCTACTTTGGAGTTTTACATGGCCAACGAGTCAACAGAAAATAAAAGTGCTGAAGAAATTGCAGCAGAAGAATTAGCCGCTGAAGTTATTGAACAAGCAGAAGAGCAAGTTGATGTTCAACTAGACGCTGCTGCTGAGAGTATCAGCCCTGAACAAGAAAAAATAAACGAGCTTGAATTGGCTTTAGCCTCGGCTAAATCTACGGTTGCTGATCAAAAAGATTCTGTTATCCGTGCTAAAGCAGAAGTAGACAATGTTCGTCGTCGTGCTGCTCAAGATGTTGAAAAAGCGCGTAAATTCGCTTTAGAAAAGTTTGCAGCTGAGATGTTAACAACAGTTGATAATTTAGAGCGTGCATTACAAAATATTGATAGAGAAGATGAAAACAATACTGCTATTGTTGAAGGTATTGATCTTACTTATCAAGGTTTACTTGCTTCGTTAGAGAAATTTGCTATTAAAGCAATTGACCCGCAAGACCAACCATTCAACCCTGAATTACATCAAGCGATGTCAATGCAAGAAGTTGAAGGTGTGCCAGCCAATACAGTTATTGCTGTGATGCAAAAAGGTTATGAGTTAAACGGTCGCTTAATTCGCCCTGCTATGGTGATGGTATCTAAAGCTAAGCCAAGTGTTGATACTACTGCATAATATTATCTGTAGTTAGTTAAACCTAAGAAACCAGGCTAATGTCTGGTTTTTTTATGTGCAAAATTTGTTCTCTGTCTATGTGGACAAACATTTATAAAAGCAGATTTCGGTATAGTAAGTTCCCTTTTAAAAAAAATTAAAAAATTAAAAAATTAAAAAATTAAAAAATTAAAAAATTAAAAGATTAAAAGATTAAGGGCTACTACCACAGAGACGCCGAGACGCTGCGCGTTACACCGAGAAGAGAGTAGTGATAAGAAAGTGAATATAGGTAAGATCTTACCTTCATGTTTTTGCACTTCTCGGTGTAGGACGAAGTCCCTCGGTGCCTCGGTGGTGAAATTTTTTTGTTGTGCTTTTAAGTTGTGTGCTTGGTTTCATGCTTTCCTACAGGGTTCTCTTTAGTCAGACATTAATAGATTAAGGGCTTCTACCACCGCTGTACCGAGAAGCTATTTTTAGGATACAGGATCGTGTGAAACCTCAATCGTATTGCGAATTAAAAAAGTATAGTGATTGATACGTACAATTATTATCTTGTTTTTCTTATCTACTTAAAAAGTAACGTTGGTGGTGTGTTTTACTCACTTTGCTATAAATTGCAAATGCTTAAAGTGTGCGCTTAATCGGCTTTAATAAAGAGTAGAGCAAATAAATTTAATATTTTTTAATTTAATTGAATAAAAATAGTTGAAAAGACTTTTTCCTGCCCCCACTAACTGTTCATCAAAAGATTTAATCTTTATTTTTATTAAATTAAGTATTCGGAGATCGTCAAAATGGGCAAGATTATTGGTATTGATCTAGGAACAACAAACTCTTGTGTTGCTGTTCTAGATGGTGGTAAAGCACGTGTAATTGAAAATGCAGAAGGCGATCGTACAACTCCTTCAATCATTGCTTACACTGAAGAAGGTGAAACGTTAGTTGGACAACCAGCTAAGCGTCAATCAGTTACTAACCCTAAAAACACATTATTCGCGATTAAGCGTTTAATTGGTCGTCGTTTTGAAGACGAAGAAGTTCAACGCGACATTAAAATTATGCCATTTGGCATTGTTAAAGCTGACAACGGTGATGCTTGGGTTACGGCACGTGATAAAAATATCGCTCCTCCACAAGTTTCTGCTGAAGTTTTAGCAAAAATGAAAAAAACAGCCGAAGATTACTTAGGCGAAAAAGTAACTGAAGCCGTAATTACTGTTCCTGCTTACTTTAACGATTCACAACGTCAAGCAACTAAAGATGCTGGTCGTATTGCGGGTCTTGATGTTAAACGTATTATTAACGAGCCAACTGCTGCTGCTCTTGCTTACGGCATGGACAAGCAAGAAGGCGACAAAGTTGTTGCAGTATACGATTTAGGTGGTGGTACATTCGATATCTCTATCATCGAAATTGATGAAGTTGAAGGCGAGCACACGTTTGAAGTATTAGCGACAAACGGTGACACTCACTTAGGTGGTGAAGATTTTGATAACCGTTTAATTAACTACCTAGTAACTGAATTTAAGAAAGATCAAGGCATGGACTTAACGCAAGATCCATTAGCTATGCAACGTTTGAAAGAAGCGGCTGAAAAAGCAAAATGTGAACTTTCTTCTGCACAACAAACAGATGTTAACTTACCGTACATCACTGCTGACGCCTCAGGTCCTAAGCACATGAACATTAAGGTAACACGTGCAAAATTAGAATCTTTAGTTGAAGACATGGTTAAAGCAACATTAGAGCCGCTTAAAAAAGCGCTTCAAGATGCTGACCTTTCAATTAGCGACATTAACGATGTTATCTTGGTTGGTGGTCAAACACGTATGCCAATGGTACAAAAAGTTGTTACTGAATTCTTTGGTAAAGAGCCACGTAAAGATGTTAACCCTGATGAAGCAGTAGCCGCTGGTGCAGCTATTCAAGCAGGTGTACTTTCTGGTGACGTAACTGACGTACTTCTTTTAGATGTTACGCCTTTATCACTAGGTATTGAGACTATGGGCGGCGTGATGACGAAAGTTATCGACAAAAACACCACTATCCCAACTAAACAATCTCAAACATTCTCAACAGCTGACGATAACCAAGCTGCTGTAACTGTACATGTTGTGCAAGGTGAGCGTAAGCAAGCTTCTGCCAACAAATCTCTTGGTCAATTTAACCTTGAAGGTATTGACCCAGCACCACGTGGTACGCCACAAATTGAAGTAACATTCGATTTAGATGCTGATGGTATTTTGCATGTAACAGCAAAAGATAAGAACACAGGTAAAGAGCAAAAAATTACCATTAAAGCTTCTTCTGGTTTATCAGATGATGAAGTAGAGCAAATGGTACGTGACGCGGAAGCAAATGCTGACGAAGATGCGAAATTTGAAGAGCTTGTACAAGCTCGTAACCAAGCTGATGGCATGGTTCACGCAACTCGTAAGCAAGTTGAAGAAGCTGGCGAAGATTTACCAAGCGAAGATAAAGAGAAAATTGAAGCAGCATTATCTGAACTTGAAGTTGCCATTAAAGGCGATAGCAAAGAAGAAATCGATGCTAAAACTCAAGCCGTTATCGAAGCTTCAGCTAAGTTGATGGAAATCGCTCAAGCGAAAGCTCAAGCACAAGGCGGCGCACCTGAAGGTGAAGCACCAGAAGCTGATTCTGCAGCTGGTGGCGATGATGTTGTTGACGCTGAGTTTGAAGAGGTTAAGGACGACAAATAATTAGTTGTTAGGTTGTAACTGTAACGCTCAATAGCTGCGTTGGACATGCTCCCATACACTTGTATGCTTCGCGTGACCGTCTTGCTCTAGAGCGATACAGTGGCAACAAAAAACAATTAAACTTTGTGGTTTAGTTCAAACAAATTAGAGCGTCGATAATCATCGGCGCTTTGCTTTGTCAAAAACTATGTAAACAGCAACGAAACGTAATTATTACTTGATGTTAATTTGCTTAGATTTTTAAGATGTTGAAGATAACTCTTACCGCGTCTAAGAAAGAAGTTAAACAAATTAGTATCCATAAATTTGAAGTAAAGAAATAAAACCTATGTCAAAACGCGATTATTATGAAGTGCTTGGTGTATCAAAAGATGCAGCTGAGCGAGATATCAAAAAAGCTTATAAACGTTTAGCAATGAAATTTCATCCTGATAGAACTCAAGGTGATAAATCAAAAGAAGAACAGTTTAAAGAAGTTAAAGAAGCTTATGAAATATTAACCGATGATCAAAAGCGTGCGGCGTATGATCAATATGGTCATGCGGCGTTTGAACAAGGTGGTCATGGTGGCGGTGGTTTCGGCGGCGGTCAAGACTTCGGCGATGCTTTTGGTGATATTTTTGGTGATATTTTTGGCGGCGGTGGTCGTGGCCGTGGTGGTCAATCTCGCCAGCGTCGAGGTAGCGATTTACGCTACAACCTTGACCTAACGCTAGAAGAAGCGGTTAAAGGTAAAACCTTAGAAATTAAAGTACCAACCTATGTTAGCTGTGAACCTTGTGATGGTAGTGGTGCTAAAAAAGGTACGAGTGCTAAAACATGTTCAACATGTCATGGTCATGGCCAAGTGCAAATGCGCCAGGGATTATTCGCGGTTCAGCAAACATGTCCAACGTGTTCTGGCCAAGGTAAAGTTATTTCAGACCCTTGTACTTCATGTCGTGGTAAAGGGCGTGTAGAGAAAAACAAAACCTTATCAGTTAAAATTCCACCAGGTGTTGATACGGGCGACAGAATTCGTTTGTCAGGTGAAGGTGAAGCCGGTGAACATGGTGCACCAGCAGGTGATTTATACGTACAAGCTAATGTTCGCGACCATAAAATCTTTGTTCGTGACGAAAACAATTTATATTGTGAAGTACCTATTAGTTTCACAACCGCAGCATTAGGCGGTGAAATTGAAGTACCTACACTTGAAGGCAAAGTTAAGCTGAAAATACCAAAAGAAACTCAAACAGGTAAAATGTTCCGTTTGCGTGGCAAAGGTGTTAAATCAGTTCGTAGCCATTCAGTAGGTGATTTAATGTGTAAGGTTGTGATTGAAACACCGGTAAGTTTATCGGGTGATCAAGCTGACTTATTACGCCAGTTAGAAGAAAAAATGGGTAAAAGTACCAGCAAACATAGCCCGAAAGAAACAGGTTTTTTCGATGGCGTGAAAAAATTCTTTGATGATCTTAAAAGCTAACATGGCTTAAGAATATAATAAGATAAAAATCCCACACTATGTTGTGGGATTTTTTTTATTTAAAAAAGCTATAATGTGATACGAAATTAAATAAATTGGTAAACGGTTTAGATTTTCAGACCACTGAAATTTGTGTAAAACCAATATGCTGTTACCCATTTGACTCGTTAGCCTGTTATTTTCTATTTATTGAGGTCTTGTATGAAAAAATTGTTTATTGGTATGTTTATTTTGTTAAGCCAAATAAGTTTTGCAGAGGACGAGGTTAAAGAGCTACCACCATTAGACCCTGCTTATATGGGCGTTCATGGCATGGTGTTATTTGCTCAGGGGTCAAGTATTTATGCTTCTCATATGCCGCTATATCATAAGCCACATGATGTGCAATTGTTATATAAATTAGATAATAATAACTTGGCTGTTTTGCAATCGGTTAGAGACGGCGACCTTATAACGATTAAACCTGAACCGTTTAATTTACAACGCTTAATGCGTGAAGAGAGAATGGCTATCAACGTAGACTTGTATGCTGGGCATTTTGAACGAGATGGCATGTTAGTTTATGAGAATATTCCTATGGTTTTTGAAAAACAAATTTATATGCGTACCTTTGACGATATTAAACCTGCTAGTAGCAAACAAGAATATGACGTGGTTTCACTTCAAAAGAATATTAAAATTTATATTCATAGAATTTCACAGGCTCCAAGCTTTGACCATATTATAAGTATTGATCAACAGGCGGGTTGTTTAACTAAATTTACTACCTCTTCGCCTGTACCAAAAGAGTCTGAACTACAGTATAAATTTTTGAATTGCGGCACGATGAAACCGCTATATTTTGAAACAAAAGACTTTGTAGCGCATTAACTCATTGCGACACACTAATAAAAAAAGAGCTATTCCAGCTCTTTTTCTTTGGGGTTTTAAAGCAAAATTCGACGCTTTATTGCAACAAACTTTATTCGTCTTCAAAAATTGGTAATACGCCGCTACGGCTATGTTCAAAAATAAGTGAAGTTTCAACGGTGGTAACTTCTTCACGAGAAGTAATCGCATTAAATACAAACTGACGTAAGTGCTCGCTATCTTTTACAGACATATGAATAAAGTAGTCGTAGCTACCGCCCATATGATACAAGCTGACAATTTCAGGTAGTTTGAGTAAATCATCTCTAAGCATATTTACGATTAACTCTGAGTAAGGTTGCAATTTAATTGCTGCTATTGCTTCAATATTCCCTCCAATACTTTTGAAATTAATATCAATAAATGCATTGTTGATAACACCATTTGATTTCATACGCTTTACGCGCTCTAAACAGGTTGAGGGTGCAATACCTATTTGTGAGGCTAACTCTTTATTAGTGATATCAGCATCTTTATAAAGCAAGGTAAGAATACGTAAGTCTATGTCATCAAGTTTTTTCATGCGTTTTTGCCTTTGATGGAAATATTGTTTTTTAAGCAGTAAGTACTGTTCTTATTTAATGCAATATTACCAGTTAATAAATCAATAATCTGAACTAATATCGAATTAATTACTTTTTTCCGAATTATTATCATTTAGTGTTTATTTAGCATTAAATTTTTTACAAATGATTACATTGGTTAATTTGAAAAAAGTGTTTTTGTGACATATTATGTCGTCACGTAAATAAAATTATGAGAACCAATGATTATTAAAAGTGTTAACGACTTCTTAAAGCTTGAAGCTGCCAGCGGTATTATTTTAATGTTTGCTGCTGTGGCGGCCATGATTATCGCTAACTCACCCTTTATGGTGTATTACGATATGTTGCTTAATATTCCTGTGCAGGTAGCTGTGGGAACTTTTGAAATAGCTAAGCCTCTATTGTTGTGGATAAATGACGGCCTGATGGCGCTGTTTTTCTTCTTGGTAGGTTTAGAGCTTAAACGTGAGTTTTTAGAGGGGGATTTATCGCAACCTGGGCAAGTTACATTACCGGCTATTGGTGCTTTAGGTGGCATGTTAATACCGGCTTTATGTTATGTGGCATTTAACTACAATGATCCTGACGCGATAAATGGTTGGGCGATACCAACCGCCACCGATATTGCTTTTGCTTTAGGTATTTTGTCGGTTATAGGCAGTAAAGTGCCGCTACAACTGAAAGTGTTTTTAACTTCGTTAGCTATATTTGATGATTTAGGCGCTATTATCGTTATCGCGTTATTTTATACTGACCAACTGTCGTTATTATCTTTAGTTTTTGCTTCAAGTATCATCGCGATATTATTTGTGATGAATAAACGCGGTGTGACTAGCACAGCACCTTATATTTTTCTAGGTATTGTACTTTGGGTTGCTGTATTAAAGTCTGGTGTGCACGCTACGTTAGCGGGGGTCGTTTTAGCCTTCTTTATTCCAATAAAAGGGAAAGAAGATGAACCCTCACCGTTAAAATCTTTAGAGCATAACTTACATTCGTTAGTCGCTTTTATTATTTTACCCGTGTTTGCCTTTGCAAACGCAGGAATAAGCTTTGCCGGTGTGGGTATCGAACAAGTAATGGCACCTGTACCAATGGGGATTATTGTTGGTTTAATCGTTGGTAAACAACTTGGCGTATTTGGTTTTTGTTTTATTGCTATAAAACTCGGTTGGGCTAAATTACCAACAAATGTGAATTGGCGTTTGCTGTACGGCGCTGCAATATTATGTGGTGTTGGTTTTACCATGAGTTTGTTTATTGGTTCTTTAGCCTTCGAGCAAGGTCAAGGCGCTAATCTTATTTTCCAAGATAGATTAGGTATCGTTATTGGATCATTAATCTCAGGTGTTTTTGGCTACTTTGTTATTAAAGGTGGCGTAAAAAATATGAAAGAATCTGACGATGCTTCGGTCAATGAAAGTTAATTTATTTGCTGAGCAAATGCAAAATATCAATAAGGCAGCACTTAGTTGTAAGTTGCATTGTTATCGGCTATAAGTTGCAAGCAAAACCTTAGACAATCGTGTTATCTTTGATACGAAGAGTTAAAGTTTTTTTAAAACGGCGATGTAATAATCGTCGTTTTTCGTTAGAATAGCGTCAATTTTAAAGGGCAATTGCACAGTACCAAACAGTGTCTTAGCATAACCCTATTCACCTGAAAAAGTTTATTTCATGTCTATGTGTAAGCCTCTAAGCATTTGTGATGAGACGGCGGATAATATTCCCGAGCTTCACTATCGTGATTTGATCACGTTATTCGATACTACTTTTTACGCTTTGTATAATACCCGCTTAATAAAAGGCACAGACGAGCCTATTTATATTCCGAGCAGTGAATATTGTAATTATAATCAAATTGTTTTTGCTCATGGTTATTTTGCCAGTGCATTGCATGAAATTTCACATTGGTGCTTGGCGGGGTCGTCACGGCGATTATTGGAAGATTATGGTTATTGGTATATTCCAGATGGCAGAGATCACCAACAGCAAGCCCAATTTGAAAGTGTAGAAATAAAACCTCAAGCGATAGAGTGGGCACTTTGTGTTGCCAGTGGAAAGCATTTTGATGTTTCTACGGATAATTTATTAGGTGAAGGCGAAACCGATAGAGTGGCGTTTAAAGCCTTGGTATATAAACAAGTACTGACTTATTTAGCCAACGGCTTCCCTAAAGACGCCGAAACTTTTATGACTGTTTTAGCAAAACATTATCAAACCGCTTGGCCTTTAGCCATTAAGCATTTTCAACTGTAGGGCGCGAGAAGTTTTTGGTGTGGCTACTTGGTATTGCGACGAAATTGTTGCTGGATATAAATGAGATTAACCAATGAAAGAATTTAAATTAGGCTTAGTCATTAACCCCATTGCAGGCATTGGTGGCAGTGTAGCTTTAAAAGGGAGTGACGGTGAAGGCATTGCTGAACAAGCTCTAGCACTTGGAGCGACCGCTAAATCTAATGCACGAGCATTACTCGCATTAGAAATTTTATTGCCTTACAAAGACAATATAGTTATTTATACTGCCGCTGCTGACATGGGCGAGCATTCAGCGAAAGCCTTAGGTTTTAATACTGTAGTGGTGCATGAGCTTTCAGGTGAAACGACCACAGCGCTTGATACAGAGCAAGCGGTAACCACTTTGATCAACCACGATATTGATTTGTTGTTGTTTGCCGGAGGTGATGGTACAGCACGCAATGTTTGCCATATTGTTGAAGATAAGTTTCCTGTATTAGGTATACCTGCGGGTTGTAAAATTCATTCTGGCGTTTATGCAATTACACCTAAAGCCGCCGGTCGCGTCGTAGAGTTAATGATCACTAATCAATTAGTAAGTTTAACCGATGCAGATGTAATGGATATTGATGAAAGCTTATTTCGCCAAGGCGTTGTAAAAGCAAAGCGTTTTGGTGAAATGCAAGTGCCATCAGAGTTACGTTATATTCAAGCGGTTAAGTCAGGTGGTAAAGAATCTGATGAGTTAGTACTACAAGATATTGCTGCGGATGTTATCGCTAAAATGGATGACGAATTATTTATTATTGGCTCAGGTTCCACTACCGCTTTTGTTATGGAAGAGTTAGGGCTAGATAATACCTTGCTTGGTGTTGATGCTATTTGTCAGCAAACATTAATGGCAAGTGACTTAACTGAGATGCAACTTTGGCAGCTAATTCAGTCTTATCAAGCTGGGCAGGTTAAGTTGTTAATCACGTTAATTGGCGGTCAAGGGCATATATTTGGTCGTGGTAATCAACAGTTAAGCCCACGTATAATTCGTGCTATTGGCAAAGAAAATATTATTATTATTGCGACTAAAACTAAGCTGAATGCACTAGAAGCAAGGCCTCTTATTGCTGATACCGGCGATAGCGAACTTGATCTGGAACTATCAGGTTATTTAGCCGTGACTACAGGTTACAATGACCAAGTGTTATATCCCGTTGATAACGTGCAATAGAACGTACATTAAATAAAAATTAATCATTATTAATATTAGAGAACAGGCAATGTTTAAAAACTTGCCTTATTGAATATGGAATTAAATATGCAATTTGAAAACCTTACCGCGTTATATCATTTTTTAGATGAGCAAGTAACACAAGACGTTAGTGCTGATGAATTATTCGCCGGTAGTTATTTAAGAGGCTTTATCAGCTTAGCTGGCAGCGAATACGGCGATGAATCACAGCCTTTAACACAAGCTTTAGCGATAAATATCAGTGAAAAGCTACAAGCTGCTCGCACAGAGCTTAGTCCACAAGATCGTCAAATAGTGCAAGACTATTGGTTAACTTTGCAAACAGCTTTCAGCGCTTAACTAGATAGCTTAACTGGATAGCTTAATTGGATAGCTCAACTACGCTGAGTGGTCGATTAGTAAAGTAACTAACCTGAACTCTGGATAATGAGTGCTTGAAATTCAAGTGAACCAAAAGCTTAGGTAATAAAGTAAATGCTATAGCCAGCTGAACATCACGAATAGATATCATCAATGCTTCATTTTATGCCATTTTCAAGGCAAAACGTTGATGAATAGCGCGCTATTTATCGACGTTTTAACGCAGAAAATGGCTTAAAAGGGAGCATTGAGCAAGTGCTGCTTATCCAGAGTTCAGGTTATCTATTAACTCTCGGTAATGCCTTCAGCTTGTGTCGTTGTCGACCAAGCATTAAGCACTGCCTTAACAAGGGTTGCTAAAGGAATAGCAAAAAATACGCCCCAAAAACCCCACAAGCCACCAAACAATATTACCGCAATAATAATAGTAACAGGGTGTAAATTAACCGCTTCAGAAAAAAGTAATGGCACTAACAAATTACCATCAAGCGCTTGAATAATTGCATAGGCTATCATCACATAACCAAACTCAGCACTGGTACCAAATTGAAATAAAGCCACCAATAAAACAGGTAAGGTTACTATGGTTGCACCAACATAAGGAACAAGCACTGAAAACCCAACTAAAACCCCAAGTAAAACAGGATAGTTAAGCCCTAAGGTTATAAAAGCTATGGTTGATGCTGTGCCAATGATAATAATTTCGATTAATTTACCACGCATGTAATTCATGATTTGTTGATTCATCTCACTACCCACTTGCTTTGCCATTCGGCGGTCTTTGGGTAAAAATTTACGCAAACTATCAAAAAGTACACTTTTATCTTTCAAAAAGAAAAACACCATTAACGGCACTAAAATAAGATAAATCAATAATGCGACCACATTTGAAATTGAGCCAAGCGATGCTTGCAATGCTAACTGCCCCCATTCAATTAACTTATCATTAACTAAGGTAATAACGTTGCCGATTTGTTCGGCACTAACCAATTCAGGGTACTGCTCAGGCAAGGCCAATAAATAGGTATGCCCTTTGCCAACCATTTGAGGTACTTCTTGAAGTAAATTAGAACTTTGCTGCCATATCACTGGCATTAAACCTAATATTCCCACTAACGTTAGTCCGACAAATACTGACACCACAATAACGACAGAAAGACTACGAGACAAACCAAACTTTGCTAGTTTGTTTACCGGCAAATCTAATAAAAAGGCAATGGCAACGGCGACAAAAACAGGCATTAACAAACTACTAAAAAAATACACAAACAAAAAAGTACAAATTAGGATAACCATTAAGGTTACCGCACTCGGATCCGAAAAATTTCTTTTGTACCAATCGCTAAACAGTGAAACCATAATATTTATTTTTCCATTCTAATCATTAATTCAATAATATGTTGATCAATTATACGCTCTTCAAAGTAAAACCCTTGCTTTAATAACAACTTAGGAATATCTTTTTTAGACCCGTTATCGCAAATACGTATCAGACAACTATCAGTGGGTGTTAACTTTCTTAGTATTAAGCGTAAATTTACCAGTGGAACCGGACATTTATCTTGTGTGGCATCGTATTCGTAAGTCATAAATAAACTATGCGTGGTGCTTTAGTTTGATTATCTAATTTGCGACAATTGATTACAATGACATTTGGTAATTCTTTTGATGTATTTTTAATAATTTAAAGAGGTTATAGAAAATATATGAGCAAACTTTCTGAAAACCCAAGTCTTAAAGAGATTAACGCTTATAAAAATAAATTAAACTGGGGCGATATTCCCTCGATTTATCAACTAGCAAGCAATGCTATAAGAGAAATGGACGGAATGTTAACTCATGGTTTCAATAACCCTTTTAAACAATTACTCGACCAAAGCAATTGGAACCTAAAACTTGCTAAGCAATCGAGTAATATTATAGGTAAAGTAACGACAGGTAAGCCAAAAATTTCACTTTATCATAATATTAATGAACAAGATTATGAGTTACATTGTTACCCAATGAATAATAATGAACCGGTAAAAGAAGCTCAGTTTAATAACCCGCATTGTCCATTTATTGTTTGGACACCGCAAACAATGCAAATATTGTTTAAATTGAACTCATTAGTACCTTTTATTGTCTACACCTTTCAAAAAGGTGATATCGCCGATTATGCCCTTATTCGTTATGCAAACCAACGTGTTGATGAACTTATTAGCGTGCTTAGCCAGTCTTTTGACATTATTGATATCAAAGGTTATTCAATTGCTGAGTTTTGCAAAGAAATTTATCGTAAGCACTCAGAGTTACAAAGCTAAATTATGACCAACGATAATACATTTTATAAAATGGAAAACTAAATTTGTTTAAATTAAAACCGCTTATTATTGCACTTGCCTTTACTTCAATAACAACGAGTGCTTTGGCAGCGAGTGCTGAAACCAATAGAAATAAATTACCTGAAATAGGATCAGCAGGTGTCAGTGTTCTCTCTATTGAAAAAGAACGCCAAATAGGCGGTGAAATGATGCGTCAAATTCGTGCCACTCAACCGATATTGCATGATCCCGTACTAACAGAATATATCAACGATTTAGGCAATCGCATGGTGCGAAACGCTAAAGATGTTAACTACAGTTTTGAGTTTTTTGTTATTCGTAACCAAGAGCTTAATGCCTTTGCTTTTTTTGGCGGACATATTGCTATTCATAGTGGCTTGATCACAACCGCAAATACAGAAAGTGAGCTAGCCTCAGTTGTTGCACACGAAATATCTCATGTAACGCAGCGCCACTTAGCCAGAAGACTTGAGTCTCAAAACAAATCTCAACCATTAACTATGGCGGCTATGGTGTCTAGTGTTTTACTTACGCTAATAAACCCAACCGTAGGCATGGCAGCGCTTAGTACAACAATGGCAGCCTCACAACAAGCCAGCATAAATTACACGCGAGGCAACGAGCAAGAAGCCGACAGAGTTGGCATTATGCTACTCGTTAATAGTGGCTTTAACCCGCAAGGTGCACCTGATTTTTTCAACATAATGGCAGAAAAGTATCGCTACACATCAAAGCCCCCTGCCATGTTGTTAACTCACCCACTACCTGAGTCACGTATTGCAGACGCCAGAATTAGAGCACAAAACTTTTCACCTCGCCCATTAGCGCCAAGTTTAGCATTCGAGCTCACTAAAGCCCGAATAAAGGCAAGATATGAAGGCGATGCTGAAAGTAACATTATTAATTTTCAACAAAGCATAGATAAACAACGTTATGCTATTGAAGCAGCAGCGCGTTATGGCCTAGCATTATCTTATTATGAAAATAAAGACTATGAAATTGCCGTTAAGCAGCTAGAGGCTTTATTAAAAAATGACAATAGAAATTTATTTTATGCCGATGCCCTAACCGACGCCTATATTGGGGTTAAAGATTTTGATAAAGCGATTGCAATGCTTGACGAGTTAAACTTATTAATGCCAAACAACCAAGTCGTGACATTAAATTACGCGAACGTGTTAAATGAAGCCGGAAAATATGCGCAAGCCGAATCATTACTGCAAACTTTTTTAGTGTTAAGTCCGAAAAATTTTATTGCTAACGATTTACTCACCGAAGTGTATAGAAAACAAGATAAAAAAGCCTTAATGCATGCAACTAAGGCTGAAGTTTTCGCACTATTAGGCGCTTACCCTAAAGCGGTTGACGAATTGCAAACAGCATATAACTTTGTTGAAGATAACCCATTATTACAAAAACGCATGAAAGGTCGAATATTGCAACTGCAAGAACAACAAGAAAAGCTTAAACGCTTGTAAAAAATCAGTTAAAATAAGCTTAATTTGATGAACTTAAAATAATCTAAGAGAAATACATGTTAACGATTTATCACAACCCTCGTTGCTCAAAAAGCCGACAAACACTAGCACTTATCGAAGAACAGAACCATGAAGTCACTGTTGTTGAATATTTAAAAAACCCTTTAAATGTTACTGAAATTGAAACTCTGTTAACCTTGCTTAACGTTTCGCCGCTTGAAATGATGCGAACAAAAGAAGCCGAGTTTAAAGAGCAAAATTTATCTCAAGCTGATAACGCTACGTTAATTGCTGCAATGGCTGCAACTCCTAAGTTAATTGAGCGCCCTATTGTTAGTGATCAAACACGTGCCATTATTGGTCGCCCACCAGAAAACGTGCTGACATTAATGCAGGCTAAAAATTAAAATGGCAACTACACCACGCTTTTCAACCACAAGACTTAAACAAATAACCTTATTTGGCTACTTTTCATTATTATTTTATATGCCATTTTGGTTGATCATTGTTAGTGATGACACAGCGTTATCAGTACCATTAACACTGGCATTTTTTACACTACCTTTATTGTTTCCCATGAAAGGCTTAGTTCAGGGCAACCCATATACTTATGCATGGTCAAACTTTATTGTGATGATTTATTTTTTGCATAGCTTAACAACGTTGTGGGTTTCAGCTGATGAGAAATTATGGGCTGTAGGTGAACTAATTTTAGCTACCACTATGTTCATTGCTGGTAGTTACTATGCTAAATATCGCGGACAAGAGCTTGGCTTAAGTATTCGTAAAAAGAAAGAATAAACAACGCTATTCTTCGATAATTTCTCTCTAAACAAGTGGTTTGGTTTTTTAACCAAAACTAAGCACGAATCACTTGCCATTAAAAAAACACTAAAGTTACCTTTCATTAGTGTTTTTTTATCTTAGCTTACCGTGAATTAACCCATCTTCTTTCTTAAATAGCCTGATCTCTGGATAATGAGAGCTTGATACAAAAGTGAATCAAAAGCTTAGTTGGTAAAGTAAATGCTATATCGAGTTATTTATAAACGTTTTAACGCAGATAATGACTTAAAAGGGGCATTGAGCAAGTGCTGCTTATCCAGAGTTCAGCTTAAACACATTACTCTTTACTAACAGAACAAATTTGTATAAAAATAGTGCAGTATATTTATTATCTGATGACTAAAGTAAACTCAGCTACAACAGTACTATATATTAACCATACAGCAAACAAGGGCTAAAATGAATACTATGCATTTACAACCTAATATTTTCTCCCACAAAAAGTATCGTACGATATTAGCTGCTGCTGTTTTAATAATACAAGGTTGTGGAGGTGGCAGTGGCGCTAAAAATAAAAGTAATGAACCTATTGATACCTTTACACCTGTGGTAACACAAACCGGTATAATCGCTTTTAACGAAAACAGCAAAACTAATCAACCGGTTGAACTATTTCTTTACTACCCTGACGACTCATTAAATAATATAAGTTGGCAACAAACCGCAGGCAATGCAGTTGTATTTCTTGCTAACAATTCAAAAGGCATTGCTTTTACTCCTTCTTTTGCTGGTGATTACAGTTTTCAAGTAAGTTTTAATCGAAATGGTCAAAGCGAAACCCTGTCTCATTCTTTTACCGTATCAAACGAAAATAGCCAAATAGCGGCCAGGCTCGGGCATGCAGTATTAGAAGGTAACAAGGTTTCTTTACGGGTCAGCCTAGAAGATGATCTATTACAAAATAGCATTACTTGGCAGCAACTTTCTGGCCCAAATGTTACTTTTAATGAAGCCACTGATGGCCAATATGCTGTTTTCTTTACGGCACCTGCGGTAAGTGCTGATAGTTTAGTTACCTTTAGCGTTAGCGCTACAAACGGTACATCACAGCAACAAGATACAGTGGCTATATTAGTAGAAAACGCTGCAAGTATTAGTAGTAATGAGAATATCGCCTACGACACAAGGTTAGCTAAGGTTCACCCGTTTAATGCTAACTCACCCTATGCTGATGTACTGGTAGATTGTGTTTACAGTAATGCCATAGATTTTCGCACTAGCTGTCGCCTAAACGACTTACCCTTAATAGCGCAAGATACAACCAACCCCACTGTTGAAGATATAATGAACCGTGTTGTGGTTTCACATGACTGGATGGGGCAACGCTTTAAAGAGTTTTTACAAAACTTTGATCCACAAGACGACTTTAAAAATTTATTACGCGCCACCACCGCCATTGTTATTTCCTATGACGTTCGCCCTTCCTATTATTGGGTAGTTACTGGTGCTATTCATTTAGATCCAAATAACTTTTGGTTAACCCCCGATGAAAGAGACACCATCAACGAAGCGCCCGACTATCGTGCCTCATTTGGCGACAGTTTAAACTTTGCCATGCCCTGGCGATATGTTAAAAATAATGATTACGCTAGCTATTATTATCCAGGAAATAGCCGAGTAACACGCAGTGCGAACGACGGGCTTTATAATTTGGCCTCTTTGATGTATCACGAACTCGCCCATGCAAATGACTTCTTTTCCCAAAGCACTTGGCAAAACTTAAACCGCAATGATCGTATACTCGACGCTGCCGATAAAATCATACAGTCTACAGGTATACCCTCAGATTTATTAAGCCAATCATATCCGCTAAACGGCGCTGAAATGTATGGCCTGGCAAAAGTTCGCTACCAAGGCGAAACAGCAACAAGCCTTGAAAAAAGTTATAGCCCAAGTGATGTAAGCCATTTTTTCAGTCCTGAACATGCGCCACAATTTTACAATTACACCAGTAAACGCGAAGACTACGCCATGCTATTTGACGGTTTTATGATGAAAGCCCGATATAATGTTGACCGCGATATAGCGGTTACAAATCAACCTCAAAGTGAAAGTGAAGAGCACCGCGTAAATTGGGGACAACGGGGTCGTATTGGCGATGAAAACATTAAACCAAGAGTTGATTATGTAACACGCAGAATATTGCCTGAATTTACCTCTGCCGCTAGCATTATTAATAATTTATCAGCGCCAATTGCCATGGAGCCAGGTAAAACGTGGAACGAAAATTTAGCCATTAGCCCTATTATTAATCAGCTTAATACAGGCGTAATTAATGATATAAGCGCTAAAAATATCAAACAGAATAAAATTAATTTAAATGGTCAAATGTTTTATGAGAAAGCAATACCTATTCGACAATAATAGTAACGTGTTTATTAGTTGTATAAATATTTAACTAACAGTACTAAATAATTTTAAGCAGCATTTATACGCTATTAGATACAAACCTAATTATTGTTTTCTAGTGCTTTAATATAAGTGATGAAAACTTCAATAGAGTTGCATAGGACCAAAGTTGACTCATGCATTCTAGACTGAACACGCAAGCCTTGTAGATTGGTCATAAAAAAATCTGTAAGTTTTTCTACATCAACAGATTGATTTAATCGTTGATCTTTTTTGTATGCAGTAAAAAACTTAAGCATAATACTTCTCGCATGACTTAAATGTTTATTTACAACCTCAAGTAATACGGGCTCGTTACCAGCGAGCTCCAATAAACTATTTATTAGCATGCACCCATGAGATATTTTATTATTTTTGTCCCTAGAAAAGCGCTCATTTAATAGTACTTCAATGTTTTCTGACAGAGACTTTTTCATATCAATAAGTTGAAATTGAGCTTTCAACTGCTGAGATACAAAATAGTCGATTGACTTTTTAAACAGTTCGGCTTTATTGCCAAAGGCATTATATAAACTTGTTTTTGTTAAATTAGTTATTGCAGATAATTGGTCAACCTTTGTTGCATTATAGCCGTGAAGCCAAAAATATTCAGCTATAACCGCGAGCACTTCATTTTCATCAAATTGTTTTTTTTTACCCATTACAACCTCACTTTATATTGCCTTGACAAGTATTGTACCCGTTAGTACAATAATTTCAAAATGTACTAGTCGGTACAATTAAACTATAACCTTGAGATAATATTAATGAATACATTTGCACTAACAATTTCCTTAGTTGGTTTAATAATAATGCTAACGGGAATTGCACTTTATTTTTCTAAATTAATAAAAAACAAAGTACCTAAACTTCCTATAGGATTATTCTTTTGTCTGTCTGTAGGCGTTCTTACAGGTTTATATAGCCTTTACCTTGCTATTCCAAATGCCTTTTTATCGGTATTACCCATTGCTATTCCTGCCGTTTTCACTGTGTTTATAGGTAGTTTTTTTATCTTCGTTTTTTTGAATAAAAACACACCATTAGGTGATATTAAAGTAAGTATTGGAGACAAACTAATACCCTTTGAAACAAAAACTGCAGCAGACACAATATTTTCAAGTGAACAATTTAAAGGTAAAAGAACGCTGCTTAAATTTTATCGTGGTTCTTGGTGCCCATATTGTAGTCGTGAATTAACCATGTTTGAAGAAATGGACAATGAGTTTAAAAAGTTTGATGTGCAAGTGTTTGCCTTATCGGGTGACAATGCAAAACAAGCAAGTGCTCATATCAAAAGAGATAACCTGAGCCTGACCTTACTTGCTGATCCTGAATTAGAAGTGGTAAAAAAATACGGAGTAGAACACCAAAAGTCATTAGGTGCAGACTCTGAAGGTATCATGACTGTTTTTGGTTTACCTTTTCCAAAACCTTATCAATTTAAATTTAAGTCGATGTCTATTCCTACTACTATATTGATTGATGAGCACGGCATTATTAAATGGATTGATCAATCAGAAGATTATAGGTTACGTGCTAGCAAAGAACGTATTTTAAGCGCTCTTCAACAAAGTTTTAAATAAAAGAGAGATTAGCAAAGGCACTCATCCTAAATTGTATTTATCTTGAGTGTCATTGATTAATTAATAAGCATTAAAACAAAACATCTTTAATAAAAGGAATAGTAATACGGCGTTGTTCTCTTATAGAGGCTTGATCAAGTTGTTCTAACGCGGCAATTAAGCTGGTCATGTCTCGTGATAAACGATTAATTAAAAAGCTCGCAACTTCATCACTGATATACAAACCTCTTTGCTGCGCTCTATATTGCAAGGAAACAGATTTTTCTTCATCAGATAATGGTTTTACTTGTTCCGTTAAGCCCCAACTCAGTCTAGAGACTAAATCAGGCAAGCTAATATTTAAGTTCGTTACACTTTGATCACCAGTAATAATTAAACATTTATTTTGTTCAACCATACGGTTATATAAATCGAATACGCCTTGTTGCCATTTTTTATTGCCAGCAATCAATTGAATATCATCTAAGCAAACTAAATCTATATTCTCTAAACCATCGAGTACATCAACCGATAGTTGTGTGAGCTCAGAAAAAGACAAACATAAGGAGGTAATACCTAATGTGTCGGCATAGGCGCAACTGGCATGTAGTAAGTGGCTTTTTCCAACGCCAGATAAGCCAAATAAATACATACTGTGTACTTGCTTGTTGCTTTTGGTTATTTGATCAAGAAAATGGGTTAGTTGTTGCACAACCATTTGATTGCTTTGGCTTTTAAAGCTCGCGAAAGTTTCATCATCAGGTAATTGTACCGATAGCGTTAATTGCGATACTCTCTTCACTTTTTACCCCAATAAAACATTGGTATTTGCTCATTGTTTTCAGGCGCTGCCAGAGGATCAATATACCGGTTTAGCTGTTCACTCAACTTTAATGAGGCGAGTAAAGCTTGTTTTGAGCCAATTAAGGCGAGCTTAAAACGTCTATTGGTTGCCTTTGCACTGATCAATTGCACTGACTGCACAGCCGATAAATCAGCTAAGAAGTCTGACACAGCAATTAAGTCTGCTAAAGTTGCGATATTTGCCACATCTATTTCAAACTCATTACTGTTGGTTGTAGAAAGCGCATATTGTTGATAAATAATATCGGTAATGTCTGATAATGCCGTTGTTAATAATTCTTCAGCATTATCTCCAGAGTAAGGTTGACTAAATACTTGTGCATGCTCACTTTGTGCATCTGTCATTAAGCTCCAATCAACAATCAAACTGTGATTTTGACAAAGCGGACAATCTTGTGGATCTTCTGGAGTTGGCACTAAGCTCGAATTAGATAGCCTGATCACGACCACGGCCTCAGCTGAATATCGAGCTGAAGCTTGTGCTACAGGTTGTGAAAATCGCCCCCAAACATCGGTGAGTGTTAAAGCAGTAACATCGGTTAAATCCATAATAGGCATTACAACAGGCAAACCACGTAACTGAGAAAAATTATCGATAACTGCCGGTAGTAAAGAACTTGATGTTGAAGAAACTATTTTTCGTTCAAAGCCATTTTCTTCAACCAACCAAAGCATAACCTGTGGCCTTAGTCGCCCCCAAATAGCAAGGTTACTATCTTTAAATAGCTGATTAATTTTATCTTCATCAAACGAGACATTAAGTAATACATTATTATTGTTGTCACGGATATATTGATATTGAGTGACATATTTATTGTAATTTTTTTGCGCTTGATTAATTAGCGGATGGTCAATTTTTTTCCCACCAACTTTCACTAATATAGCACTCAAGGCACTTTTAAGTGCTTGGTTACGATCGTTGTTCGACTGTGACGTTACAGCAACTTTTGCGCTGTACAAATTTTCAACTTCGATAGCGCTAATATTAAGCGGTAATACAAAGCAAAAGAAAAGTAGACAATTTCTGAACATATATGGCTTAAGCATGTGTTTCATAATGAAGATCTTACCATAATGTTACTGATTTTTATCACATATAAAAAATAATTTATTTTAAAGATTTTCAGCGGGTCTTTGCGCTGATAGAATGTGCGCCTTTATCGTACAAGTAAACTAACAACATAATTGAGGTTTCCCGTGAGCGAAGAAAAACAGTCTTTAAGTTATAAAGATGCTGGCGTAGATATAGATGCAGGTAATGCCCTAGTTGAAAATATTAAAGGTGCAGTAAAACGCACTACTCGTCCAGAAGTTATGGGAGGGCTAGGTGGTTTTGGTTCTGTCTGTCAACTTCCTACTGGCTATAAAGAACCTGTACTTGTTGCTGGTACTGATGGCGTAGGTACTAAATTGCGTTTAGCTATCGATCTAGAAAAACATGACACTGTAGGTATCGACTTAGTTGCCATGTGCGTAAATGACCTAATTGTACAAGGCGCTGAACCGCTATTTTTCCTCGATTATTATGCCACAGCTAAACTTGACGTAGCTGTTGCTTCAGCTGTTGTTGAAGGTATTGCTGAAGGTTGTGTACAAGCAGGCTGTGCGCTTGTTGGTGGTGAAACTGCTGAAATGCCAGGCATGTATCACAAAGGCGATTACGATATTGCTGGCTTTTGTGTTGGTGTAGCTGAAAAATCTCGTTTATTAGACGGCACTAAAGTTGCTGCTGGCGATCAACTTATAGCACTGGGTTCTTCTGGTGCTCATTCAAACGGTTATTCTTTAGTACGTAAAGTATTAGAAGTAAATAACACCAATACTAATGACTTGCTTGACGGTAAACCATTAGCAGAGCATTTATTAGCGCCAACAAAAATTTATGTTAAATCTGTTTTAGAATTACTTAAACATGTTGATGTACACGCATTATCACATATTACGGGTGGCGGATTTTGGGAGAACATTCCACGTGTTTTACCAGAAAGTGCACAAGCAATTATTGATGGTAACAGCTGGCAGTGGCCTTCAATCTTTAACTGGTTACAAGAAAACGGCAACATCAGCGAACATGAAATGTACCGCACATTTAACTGTGGTGTTGGTATGATCATTGTTGTGCCTGCTGACGAAGTAGAAAAAAGCATCGAAATTCTTAGTGCTCAAGGCGAAAATGCTTGGCATATAGGTGCAATTGCTGACTTACAAGCTAACCAAGAACAAGTTATTATTAACAAAGGTTAATCATTAATGCGAAGCCGAATTGTAGTACTAATTTCTGGCGGCGGCACTAACTTACAGGCGATTATTGATGCCAGTAAGCAAGAAAACTACGGCGGCGAAATAGTCGCTGTAGTTTCTAACAAAGCTGACGTTTATGGGTTAACTCGAGCACAAGATGCCAACATTGCAACCGCTGTGCTTTCACATAAAGACTTTGATAGTCGAGAAGACTACGATACTGCGCTGATAAGTGAAATTAACCATCACCAACCTGACCTCGTTGTTCTTGCTGGCTTTATGCGTATTTTAACGCCTAAATTTGTGCAAAAATTTCAAGGTCGATTAATCAACATACACCCTTCTCTACTTCCTAAATACCAAGGTTTACATACACATCAACGTGCTATTGACGCCGGTGATAAAGAACACGGTGTAAGCGTACACTTTGTTACTGAAGAGCTCGATGGTGGCCCGGTAATTTTACAAGCTAAAGTACCTGTATTTCCAGAAGATACCGCAGACGAACTAGCACAAAGAGTTCATCAACAGGAGCATCGAATTTATCCTATGGTGGTAAACTGGTGCTGTACTAAGCGCGTTACTATGGCTCAAGATCAGGCATTATTTGATGGTGTAATCTTACCTGTTTCAGGTTATGCTAGTGAAGAGTAGCATTTAACCTAGAGAGTTTACCATTTTGAAATCATTAGCTTATATACCTTTATTTTTATCTTGTATTACATGTAATGTCTTGGCAGAAGATAAAGCAGCAAGCAAAGTGATACCGGCGTTTAGTGCAAAATATGTTATTTTGAACAACGATAAGTCGGTCGGTGAAGCAACACGTAAATTGAGTTATCTCGATAATGGTCTGGCAAAGTACAGTTATCATACCAATATTGAGTGGTTAATTTTTTCTGATGCCCGTGATGAAACGTCAATGATTAAACTTGAAGGAAATAAAGTTATTCCGCAAAGTTTTGAATATGTTCGTGAAGGCACTGGCTCAGATAAACATTATAAATGGCGTTTCGACGTTGAAAACAACCTTGCTATTAATGAAATTAAAAACCGCAAGAAAAATGTTGAATACCCTGAAAATATTCAAGACCCACTTAGTTACCATTTACAACATCGATTAAATTTGATTGAAAATGCCAACCAAGAGCATTTTGTTTACCCTGTTATTAAAACATCAGGCACAATCAAAAACTATGTTTACCAATATGACGGTGAAGAAGAACTTATGTTGCCTTATGGTTTAGTGAAAACCATTAGGTTAAAGCGTGAAGTCATTGAGAAAAAACGGGTTACTTATGCTTGGTTTGCACCTGAGTTAAATTATTTGTTGGTAAAACTGAATCAAACTAAAGGTGATGTGGAGCAATTTGAAGCACAATTAAAATCTGTTGCTAACAGCAATGAGCAAAATACCAAGTAGTTTGAATAAATTATAAAGGTAAGCGACTTTTTATCTCGCTTACCTTAAATTTTCTACCCATTACTTTCTTGCCCTAACTTCCCTTATTTATATTTAGCCTATTTCTCATTCTGTTTAGTTTGAAACATTAATTCCCCTTTGCAAAACAACAGCCCTTCACCAGCATACATTTTTTGCCAGGTTTCATCGCCGGTTAAAGGTTGTGTAGCAATTACAGTAACAATGTCATTGTCTGTAGTTTCATGATCAAAATTCACCACCATTTCTGCATCTATTAAACTTGCATTACCAAAAGGTGCCCTACGCGTTAACCAATGTAAATTATTACTGCAGTAAACCAATAAAAAGTCACCATCAGTCAATAATAAATTGAATACGCCTAATTTATGTATTTGCTGGCACAGGCTAATAATATAGTGAAACATTACTTCGGTATTAGGCTCTTCTCCATCAAATTTTTTCAGTAGTTGATCTAATATCCAACAAAATGCTTGTTCACTGTCAGTCTCACCAATGGGTAAATGATATTTAGTGCTTAATTGGGCTTTATAATCAGCCAACTGACCATTGTGCGCATAAGTCCAATTTTTCCCCCACATAGGACGAATAAAAGGATGAGTATTTACTAACGAAACATCGCCTGAATTGGCTTGTCGAATATGACAAATCACCGTTTCACTTTTTATTGGGTAGTTAGTCACTAATTCAGCAATGGGTGAATGCGCAGAAGGCAGTGGGTCTTTAAAGCTTCTACAACCTTTACCTTCGTAAAAGGTAATGCCCCAACCATCTTTATGCGGGCCAGTATTGCCACCTCGTTGCATTAAACCGCTAAAACTAAAACAAATATCTGTTGGTACGTTGGCACTCATGGCCAATAATTCACACATAAAATAAAACCTAAAAAGCACACCATAGCAGGAGCAATATTATTCAGTATAATCACTCTAAACAGTATTATTTAATATTAACTATAATGTATATTAAGCATGCATTTTACATTGAGCTAGTCATAAAATAATAGTGTTTTAAGTCAATGTTACTAATATTTGGAGATAAAGCAGTGAAGTCACTATAAATAATTTGAAATTATGTAACAGACGAATTAAGCTTAAATAATTGATCTGGTCTGACCTTTCTTTCGTATAGTATTTTTAAGATAGCGTTAAACCTAAATTTTACACTAAGGAATAAATGTGGACTACTTAACTTGGATACTCATTGCTATAGCTTTATGCGGGTACATGGCTTATTCACGCGCCTCACTATCAACATTTACTATGTCATTCGCTTTACTGATGATTGTTGGCACTTTTTTCGGTGTTATCGGTTTCTTCGGTTGGTTACTTTTCGTTATTATTGCCATACCGCTAAATATTAGCGATATTCGAAAGCAATATATATCTAGCCCCTTACTTGCAATGTTTCGCGGCATTATGCCCGAAATGTCAGATACTGAACAAGAAGCTATTGATGCAGGTACAACTTGGTTTGAAGCTGAATTATTTCGCGGCACTCCTGATTGGAAAAAACTACATAATTACCCTAAGCCTCGACTAACCGCTGAAGAACAAGCGTTTTTAGATGGCCCAGTAGAAGAAGTTTGTCGCATGACAGACGATTGGGAAACCACACATGAGCTTGCCGACTTAACACCTGAAGTATGGCAATATTTAAAAGATAATAAATTCTTCGCCATGATCATCAAAAAGCAGTACGGCGGTCTTGAATTTTGTGCTTATGCACAATCTCGTGTGCTACAAAAGCTTTCTAGTGTTAGCACTGTGCTTGCTTCAACGGTCGGTGTACCAAACTCACTTGGCCCTGGCGAATTATTACAACATTACGGCACTAAAGAACAACAAGATTATTATTTACCTCGTCTAGTTAAAGGTGATGAAATTCCATGTTTTGCTTTAACTAGCCCTGAAGCTGGCTCAGATGCTGGTGCTATTCCTGACTTCGGCGTTGTTTGTCGTGGTGAGTTTAATGGTGAAGAAGTGTTAGGTATGCGCCTAACATGGAATAAACGTTATATCACATTGGCACCCGTTGCTACGGTTCTAGGTTTGGCATTTAAATTACAAGACCCGGAGCATTTATTAGGTGAAGAAGAAGACTTAGGCATAACTTGTGCGTTAATACCTACAGATCTCGAAGGTGTTATTACAGGTCGACGTCACTTCCCACTTAACGTACCATTTCAAAATGGTCCAACTCAAGGTGATGGCGTTTTCGTTCCATTAAGTTTCATCATTGGTGGCCCTGAAATGGCAGGCCAAGGTTGGCGTATGCTGGTTGAATGTTTATCTGTTGGCCGTGCGATTACCTTGCCGTCAAACAGTACTGGTGGTATTAAATCACTAGCGTTAGCAACGGGTGCATATAGCCGTATTCGTCGTCAATTTAAAATTTCAATCGGTAAAATGGAAGGTGTTGAAGAAGCACTTGCCCGTATTGGCGGCAATGCCTACTTAATGGATGCTGTAACGACAATGTCGACAGGCGCTATTGATATGGGCGAAAAGCCAAGTGTAATCTCGGCAATTGCAAAATATCATTTAACTGAAAAAATGCGTTCTTGTGTTGCCGATGCTATGGATATTCATGGTGGTAAAGGTATTTGTATGGGCCCAGGCAATTACTTGGCTCGCTCTTATCAAGGTGCTCCTGTTGCCATTACTGTTGAAGGCGCAAACATTTTAACACGTAGCATGATTATCTACGGGCAAGGTGCCATTCGTTGTCATCCTTATGTTTTAGCTGAGTTGTCTGCAGCTAATAATAAAGATAACGAGCAAGCACTTAATGATTTTGACCATGCATTATTTGGTCATATCGGTTTTGCTATTAGTAATATTTGCCGTAGTGTTTGGTTCTCATTCAGCGGTAGCTATGCATTAAGCTCGCCATACAATGATGAAACAAAACGTTACTACCAATTAATGACTCGCTTTAGCTCAAATTTAGCCATGCTTTCTGATATTGCCATGTTAACTTTGGGTGGTGATTTAAAACGTCGTGAGCGTATTTCAGCGAGATTAGGTGATATTCTTAGTTACTTATACTTAGCCTCTGCAACACTTAAGCGTTATAACGATGAAGGACGTCAAAGTGCTGATTTACCACTAGTAAAATGGGCGCTAGAAGATAGCTTATATAATATTCAACAAGCAATTGATGAACTTATTAGTAACTTCCCTAACCGTATTGTGGCTAAAATGTTACGTATGATCATTTTACCGCTAGGTAGCTGGTTGAAAAAGCCATCTGACGTTACGGATCATAAAGTAGCCGCTTTATTGCAGTACCCAAATGAAACACGTACACGTTTGGGGCATGGTCAATACCTAACACGCGAAACAGGAAACGTTTTAGGCGAGTTAGAGCAAACACTAGAAGATATTATTGCTTGTGAACCTATTTTTGACAAAATTTGTCGTGAACTAGGTCAACGTCTACCATTTTATCATCTTGATTTAGTAGCAGAAAAAGGCCTTGCTGCCAACATTATTACTCAAGAAGAAGCTGACTTGTTAACAAGAACCGAAGTCGCTCGTAAAGCGACTATTGATGTTGATGATTTTGACTCTGATTATTTAAAAGCAGGCAAATAAACTACAATTAGCTATTTTGATAAATTTAAAGCCCATTATTGCCACGTGCATTAATGGGCTTTTTTAATACACTTATCGAATGCAGTTATGAAATGCTTTACCTAATAAAAATATAGGCCAAGCCTAATAAATATAACCTCCTAAATAACTACTCATTTGCTTCATTACCCTTTATAAAGCTACTAAACAATGAATTCGTATATGCCCACTCAACATTCGAATTACCGGTTATTATTATTCACTACTGCCACTAAATAACATTGTTTTTACTATCTGATATCATTTAGATTAACCATGATTTTTTAATAAATCATCATAACTTTAGGGAAGCTGTGTTTAGTGTTTATTTGGTATTCCCCTTCCTTTTTAAATACCAATACTCTGTGTTCTGCCGCTATTGCCATCGAAGGCATCAAGTTTAATTTCATTTTGATAATTTATACTATTCATAATAAGATTACGCTGGTTTGAGGGTTAATTCAGTGTTTGTTTTTACACAGCACTTATTGTTTAACACTTTAGCCAACTACACTTTTCCTAACATGCACTAGCCAAATAAGTTGAACTATGCGTATTTTAATTTCCTCACTGCTACTCGTTTGTCTTTCTGCATGTAGCCAATCCCAGAAAACAACAGAAACACAAGTAAGCTATTTAACTGTACTTCATACTAACGATAATCATGGTCGATTTTGGCACAATAAACATGGTGAATATGGCATGGCTGCACGTAAAACATTGATTGATCAATTACGTGTCGAAGCAGAAGCAAAAGGCCATTCATTATTATTACTTTCTGGTGGAGATATAAATACAGGGGTACCAGAGTCTGATTTGCAATTCGCAGAGCCTGACTTTAAAGGCATGTCTGAAATAGGTTATGACGCCATGGCTATTGGCAACCACGAATTTGATAACTCACTTGAGGTACTTGATACACAACAATCCTGGGCAAACTTCCCTTTTTTATCCGCTAACATTTTTGACAAATTAACCAACACGCCTCGTTATCAGCCATATACAATAATAAAGAAAAATAACTTAACTATAGCCGTTATCGGTTTCACAACAACCGATACCGCAAAAATTGCTAATCCAAAATATGTGGGTGGCTTAGTATTTAAAAAGCCAGAAGCTATTGCCGCCTCTTTATTGTCAGAAGTACAACAAAAATATCAACCTGATATAACGATTGCGGTAACGCATATGGGACATTATGCAGACGCTAACCATGGTGTAAACGCCGCTGGTGATATTACGCTTGCCCGTTCATTACCTAAAGGAGCATTAGATATTGTTGTGGGAGGACATAGTCAAGAGCCTGTTTGTATGGCTGGGGAAAACAAAGTAGATGAAACATTTTCGCCAGGTAAAAAATGCCGTCCAGATATTCAAAATGGCACTTGGATCATGCAAGCACATGAATGGGGAAAGTATGTAGGTAAAGCCGAATTTAAATTAGAAGGTGACCAACTCACTTTACTTAACTATGCCTTGTTACCGGTTAACTTATATAAACAAGACAGTAATGGTGTGCGTTTGAAGCAACTTGCTAATGAATATATTGAACCCAACCAAGCCTTAAAAGCGTTGTTATTACCCTATCAACAACGAGGTGAAAAACAAATTAAAGGTAATGTTGGCTACGTAAATGGCAAACTTGAAGGCAATCGAAGCAAGGTACGTATGCAACAAGTCAATCTTGCCCGCTTAATTATTAGCGCACAAATGAGTGCTGTAGAGGCTGATTTTGGAATTATTAGTGGCGGAGGAATTCGCGATAGTATCCAAGCAGGCAATATTAGTTATAAAGATGTTTTGAAAGTGCACCCCTTTAATAATCGTATTAGTTATATTGACTGGAATGGCCAGCAGATACTAGATTACTTTTTAATTGTCGCTAAATTCCCACCAGATTCTGGCGCCTATTTACAATATAAAAATATCAGCTTTAATTGGAAAAATGGTCAAATACTTAATGTTAAGATCAAAGGTAAGCCTATTCAGTTAAATAAAACCTATCGCATGAGCATTAATAGTTACAATGCCTCAGGGGGAGATGGATATCCAACGCTGACTGATTTTCCAGCTTATGTCGCTAGCGAAAAAACAGACGCTGAAGCACTTAAAAACTATATTAAAAAACATACACCACTTAACATAATGGATTATGCCGTTGATAACGAAGTGACTAACACGCATTAGTTGCGATGTATTAAGTAGGGTCAGGTACACTTTATTGATTATTCACCTAGCCATAAAAATTTCAATAACTGCAATGAGCGCTAACCTCCTGCCTCACAAGTTAATGTAATAACTTGGGCTGACAATGTTTTCAACACTATCACTTCTTCAAATAATTTGAATGACTCAGCGCCGACAATTACTTGTAAAGTCTTAAATATTTAAAGGGCAAACTTAAATGTAATTAGCTAGTTACGCTAGATTCAATTGGGTTGTCTTGATGATAGGTATTGCCCAAATTACATCAATGTTTTGTGAAACGGCCTAAAATCGGGTAAATTATCTCTCTTAATTAGCAACACATGCGTAAAATAAATTCATAAAAAACATTGATTTCAAGGTTGAGCAAAGCTAGCTAAATTATTTAAAAGAATAAACACTTTATACCAAGATAAATAATTAAATTGGTATTATGATCAGCTGAGTTAATTGACTCAATTAAAGTAATTACATCGTTAAATTCTGTATTTAAAAGGTTAAATCATGAAGTATGTTCGATTAGGTAGTAGTTCATTAGACGTATCACGTATTTGCTTAGGCAGTATGACCTGGGGTTTACAAAATAATCAACAAGATGCAAACGCTCAAATCGATTATGCCCTTACCCAAGGTATTAATTTTATTGATACCGCAGAAATGTACGCTGTACCGCCTACTGAAGATACCTACGGTAAAACAGAAGCTATAATTGGTCATTGGTTTGCTGCTGATCCTGCACGTAGAGAGAAAGTTATTCTAGCGTCTAAAATTGCGGGTCCTGGTTTTTCCTATATTCGTGATGGGAGTAAAATATCAGGGGCAAATGTTATTAAAGCTGTTGATGCATCACTCAAGCGTTTGCAAACTGATTATATAGATCTTTATCAGTTACATTGGCCGAATCGTCAATCGCCACACTTTGGTAACCATTGGCCAAATGATGTTATTCACACCAATGTTAATGTTGAACAACAAACAGCAGAGATGTTAGACATTTTACAAGGCTTAGCAACTTGCGTTAAAGCGGGTAAAATTCGTTATTGTGGGCTTTCTGATGATACCCCTTGGGGCATAAACCAATACCTAAAATTAAGCGCAGAGCATAATTTGCCGCGTATGGTGTCGATTCAAAATGAATTTAGTTTATTACACACGAAAGACTCGCCTTACTTGATCGAAAACTGTGTGCATGAAAACATAGCTTTTTTACCTTGGTCTCCACTTGCAACCGGCGCACTTACCGGCAAGTACTTAAATGCTCAACGCCCAGAAGGTAGTCGTTGGACCTTAACTCAACGTCATGGACTTTATCGTGATACAGCGAATGCGGAAGCTGCAATTAGCGCGTATATCGAAATAGCTAAAAAACATAATGTTTCGCCGGCACATTTAGCATTAGCCTGGTGTGATCAAGTTAACGGTGTATCTTCAACCATTATTGGTGCCACTAATATGCAACAGCTAAAAGAAAATATAGCAGCATTTAAGCAACCTCTACCAATAGAAGCAATTGACGAGATTAAACAGGTATTACAACAGTATCCAATGCCGTATTAACATTAAAAGTAAACACAACAAACGTTGTGCACTAAAAACATAACAGGGTATATATCGCTGCGCGTTATTTGTCGCTGCAGCGGTATTTTTGTTGCATAGCCCTTACTGATAAAGTAGATATTTCCAGTAAAACATCAAGGTCAACGTCTTTTAGTTTATTGATATATAAACAAGACTTACCCACTTTATACTTACCTAATTTTTCAAGTAATTTTTCATATTCAGAAAAGCCATTCATAATGTAAACCACTAAACGTTGTTTACGAGGGGCAAAAGCAATAACAGCAGCGTAACCTTCTCGGCCACTTTCATATTTATAATGATATTGCCCAAAACCAATAATACTGCCTTGTAAAACCGCAGGATAACCCGAAGCTTTTGACAGCAAAGCTAGCAAGGTTAATGCGTCATTACGTTTTTCTACATGCTCAATATCAGTAATAAAATTTTCAACACTATTCATCGTGTTAGCCTTTCAACGTTTTTACGATAATATATTTAATTAGTTTAGTCGATTTGCATTCGATATTGTCGCTTTGAGATTTTATAATATTGTTAGCCGTTGGTGCTGATATTATTTATTGTACGGTTAGTACACATAAACCATGCTCGCCGTTGGAAAAGGACCTCCCGCCATTGCTGGGGTACATGTGCCGTCCAACCAGAAAGCGATTTTACGGTTATTAGCATGCGCCAACATAATAGATGCATATAATTCTGCAAAATTATCACGCACTGCAGAAATAGAAACCGCTATAGCTTCATTCGTTCCGTTACAGTTCGCATTATCAATAAACTTAATACCGCTCGGAACATAAATTACAATTCTTTGTGAGTCTATTTTGTAATAATAAATGTCTTGCTTGCCTGAGTTATTACCTGCATTACAAACACCAATTCCTGCAAAAAATGCCAGTAATCCCATCATTATTATTTTTGTTATTTTTATCATATTTTGTTTCCAGTAGTTTAATACTTATTTATATTTTTCTTCATCGCTACTCAAAGTGAGTAGTCATTACTTAGGTGCGACATATTCAAAACCATCATCTTCAGCGCCTGCCCAGAGACGTAATGGCCCAATATATTTTGTCATAAACCTATCTTTTTCTGCTATAGCTTCACTACTATTTACCCGTTCATGGCGGTAAACACCATGACGAATTTCTGGCGAAGGAATAGCCGATAAATAATGCGATGGGTACGTATACATGGTAGCCCCATGAAAATCCCATTCAGGCACGTCATTAATACTATAATTTACAGCGCTATTAACGTTATGTTCGTATACCCATATTCGCAATCTACCATTATCACTTTGTGAGTACTTAATTTGAATAATAAAATCGTACCATTGGTTTGTTTTTATAGGGAAATTTGAAAGGTGTGTATGGCCTTGTGGTACACGCCAGTTCATAGTTGTCCCCTCTCTTGCGGTGAATTGGTAGTGTAAGGCTTCATTAATCGGTGTGGTAATTATACCAACGGCAGGACCACCTTTATTTATATCTGCATTAACAAGTTCGGTTATTTCGGATTGAGTAAACCCAGCCTCGGCGAGTGTCTGCTCATTGGGTTGATTTCTAAATTGAAAAACCGTCGTGATTTTATCCATATCTAAATCACTATATTGTTCTGACCAACCCAGCCATAACGTATCACCTTCTTTTACTTTCATATCTTGTAAGGTACTTCGAATATGTATTTCAGCACGTGTCATACCAGAAGTTTCAGCGCCAGTTTGCCCGAAATCACTGTATAACCTAACATTTTTACTATTTGGTTCGCGCGGTGCAACTGTTGTATCGGCAAATTCTACTTCAATACCGTAGTGCTCACCGTTGGGGCCAGTAAAACTTGGATCGGTCTCACTGTAGGGCTTCACTAAAGGAATAGGCATTCCAGGGGTTCCGGGATAACGGTCACTGACACCCCAGTTCTCGATAGCAGGTCGATTCCAGTTTTTATTTAAATTATCGACTTTATTAGTGACCACGCCGGTCCAAAGAAATTCTCGCTTATTATTCTTAAGATCGTGCTTCTTAGACATTAATAAGTAGCTTTCAATCGCCGTTAAATTAAAGGCAAATACAGGTAAAGAGTTAAATAATAAAAGTAATAATACCGAATTAACCAACAATTTTTCACATCTCATCATAACGTCCATTAAGGTTGTGATAACAAAATCAAAGCAAGAAATTGAACGCTAAAATATATTCCAGTAACTCAGCAAGTCATTGTTATAAAATATTTTTAAACACTTACAAGTGATATATTCTTGATAAGATTTAAACTGTGAGGAATGTTAATTTCAATACAAATCAAAGTCAACAGCTGCTCAATATACAAAAAAGCCGTATTTCATAAGAAATACGGCTTTCATTATTAAAGCTTAAATCAAACGCGTTTTACAAAAAAGACAATAACTCTTCATCTAACTGCATTAAGGTTTTAGGGTCTGCCATCATAGTTACAGCTAAAGACTTAGTTCGTGGTAATAAACGTTCAAAGTAAAACTCTGCCGTTTTAATTTTTGCACGGTAAAAATCTCTGTTTTCAACATCTGTAGCTAGTTTTTCGTAGGCAGATTGCGCCATTTGAGCCCAAAAATAACCCATAACGATATAACCTGAATACATTAAAAAGTCGACAGAAGCTGAACCAATAACATCGCGATCTTTTTTCGCTTTAAGTCCTAAACGAATAGTATATTGTTGCCATTTCGCAACCGTAGTACTTAACGGCCAAATAAACTTGTTCATTTGACGTTTATGCGGGTTATTCGAGATCATACTTTGGTCTTTACAGAAAATAAGTACTTCTTTAGCAAAAGCATTTAAAGATTTACCACGTGTCATTAGTACTTTACGACCTAATAAATCAAGTGCTTGAATACCGGTAGTACCTTCATAAAGCGTTGAAATACGAGTATCACGAACGATTTGCTCCATACCCCATTCTTTAATAAAACCGTGACCACCAAAAATTTGTAAACCGTGGTTAGCACTTTCTTGGCCAAGCTCCGTTAAAAATGCTTTTAAAATAGGGGTAATAAAACCTAAACGATCATCCGCTTTTTTACGGTCTTCTTCAGATTTCGCGTTTTCTATTTCATCAACAAGCTTTGCTGTGTAATAGATCATCGCGCGTCCGCCTTCACTAATAGCCTTTTGGGTCATTAGCATTTTACGAACGTCTGGGTGAACAATAATTGAATCAGCTATTTTATCTGGTTGTTTAGTACCTGATAAAGAGCGCATAGACATACGTTCTTTCGCGTAAATCAATGAGTTTTGATAAGCTAATTCTGCTGCACAAACACCTTGTAGTGCTGTACCAACACGCGCTGTGTTCATAAAGGTAAACATACATTCTAAACCTTTATTTTCAGGGCCAATAAGTACACCTTTAGCATTATCAAAGTTCAGTACTGCTGTTGCAGAACCTTTAATACCCATTTTGTGCTCAATTGAACCACAAGAAACATGATTGAATTCGCCAATATTACCTTGCTCATCTGTTTGCATTTTCGGCACGATAAATAGAGAAATACCTTTAGTACCCTTTGGCGCACCAGGCAATCTAGCAAGTACAATATGAATAATATTGTCGGTTAAATCATGCTCACCGGCTGAGATAAATATTTTTGTACCTGTAAGGTTGTAAGTACCGTCACCATTAGGCTCTGCTTTAGTTTTTACCTGGCCTAAATCAGTACCACATTGTGGCTCAGTTAAACACATAGTACCGGTCCACGAACCTTCAATTAAACGCGTAAGGTATAATTCTTTTTGTTCAGCTGTACCATGAGTATGAATTGTATTCATTGCGCCGTGGCTTAATCCAGGGTACATAGCCCAAGACCAGTTAGCCGTTCCCATCATTTCTGACATAACCATGCCAAGAGATGCAGGTAAACCTTGGCCACCATGCTCAACAGCATGAGGTAAACTAGGCCAACCACCTTCAACAAACTTTTGATAAGCTTCTTTAAAACCTTTAGGTGTTGTTACTTCACCATCGTTAAAGGCACAGCCTTCTTCATCACCACTTTGGTTAAGTGGCAATAATTCATTTTCACTAAATTTTGCACACTCTTCCATAATGGCATCAACCAAATCGGGTGTTGCTTCTTCAAATTCTGGATGCTTTTGGTAATGCTCATAATAATTAAATACATCTTCGAACAAAAATTTGATATCTGCAATTGGCGCTTTATAACTTAGCATGGCTAACTCCTAACACTTGTAAAAATAATTTTTTTGCATTTCTGCATAACTGTATCGAGTATACACAGATCCATCCACTGGTCCAACCACTATTTTTATTTTTACTTAAACAACGTAAGAAAACAACCTATAAGCATTTAAAATCAGCTAGTTACATATAGCTAGCTGTGTGATATTGATAGCTGCTTTTATAATAAAACGATATATAAAGCGTTTAAATTAGCAATATGGTTTAGAAAAGTTTTGCTTATTAAGAAAAAATTGCGGTTTTATCAATATATATGGAAATTAACTAATCAGTGAATAGTCTATTTAGAATAGAATGAATATGAAGCTAGTATTAAGTATTGAAAGTAGCTACCAAAGAGTATTAAGGATTTAGAGTGTTGACCGGGCCTGCTTTAATCCGATTAAGTGCACAAGACCAATAATAAGACAGATACTTAAGCTCCAAATCCAGAATTCGGGTGTGCGCCCTAGCGGGGTATTCATAAAAAAATATCCTGCCACGCCACGGAATATATAAATAGCAGTAATCAACATCAATATAACGCGAATAAAGGGTAATTTAATTATCGCACCTGCGGCTGAAAAAGCATATAACGACCAAGTCATCAAGACGAGCGTAATGCTTAAGGTTATTAAAGTCGGTTTAATGCTACCTTGCTCCGCCATTAATGCCATGTGTTCGCCAGCACCAAAAAGCCGATACCAACTAGCGCCGAAATATATACAACCTAAATGAAGAGCAGCAGCGATTAAGCTCATAGTGCCTGCAACAATAAGCATTACATTCATCTGTTTATACCTTTTAGTCCATTACTTAGAATGATATTTACTCATATGAAATACAGCCTTTATTGGTTTTTACGCAACTGCTAACTATCAGCGAAAGTTACTCTTCAATAAGCCAATCAAGATAACATTGCATAAAGAGTTGCCAAAAATGTTGGCAACCTGATACTTCAATCAGTTGTTGCTTTAATTGTTGCAATATAATTTCATCGGTTACAGTAGAGTCGTCAGGGAAAAACTGCGCTTGAGTTTGCTGACCATGATCAAATAAAAGCTGAATACAGGCTACATAAGCCTCTAAACTTTTGGCCACTTGCTCTACTTCCCAGCCATTCTCGGCTAAAAAACCTGTGTAAACAGGCAATAAGTCTTCGCGCGTATCAACAAAGTATGGGTCGCCTAATTCAGTATCTCGAGCAATAACTTGCCAAGCAGTTTGCCAACATCCAGCTTCTTCGCTAGCTAAATTATCTTCAGTTGTTGATTGCCCTAATTCGCTTACACCAAAACCCAGTTGCGCCTCATTCAATTCATCAACAGTGGTTACATTATTAAAACCCTGTGGACCAAAAAACACTTCATGGTTTGTCAAAGTAGTTAATTTACTGATCAGTTCTTTATCTGTCATATTTACCTAATAATTTTAAAAATAATTGATACATTGCGTTTGTTTTTTCGGGCTGTTTGAATAAATATTATTTCAACGCTTAATTTGCTAATGAGCATTAGCCAATACTTAGCATTATAAGTTGTGAAAGATTTAAATCAAAGACTGTCTAATAGAAAACGGCTAAATAATCCAAATTTTCAGAGCAGTGAGAGCCGCCAAATAATCTAATAACATTCTGTAAAAAAAGGAAAAATGGTGGTTTGCCCTCACCTGAATATTCTAGTATATTGCTTTCAGGTCCTTCTTGGGCAGTTATATTCAAATACCAATATTGGCATTTGATCGGATTTCTAAAATATAAGGATATACCTTGAGAAAATTAGCTTTACTCCTACCCTTCTTATCCCTCAATTGTTTTGCCGAAGATGGCATGCAAGATAACAATTATTCTGTTGGCCTTGGTATAGGAGCTATGTACGCCGGTTTAGGCACAAATTTTTCATTAGTGTCTAAAAACGATTTAAAATATATTTCTGCTGGTTGTGTGGAGTATAACTCTAGCACTAAAGGTACTTGCGGTTTTGGTCTAGGCTGGATTAAAACCGACTTGTTTGACACTAACTCTAACAAGCATGGTTTTGGCCTTTATGTAAGCTTAACAGGTTCAGAGTCATACGTTAGCTACACATCGTCTTCAACCCGTGATGAATCTTTTAGACACGACAGTGATATATATGGCGCAGGTGTTAGTTATACCTATTTTATGAACGGTATAGATGAACCAGGTACCACTTTCGGCCTTTCTATTCATGCGACTAATGCCGATTTCGAAGATAGCTATGGCGGATTTTTTCAAGTAGGTTATCAATTTTAACCTTTAGCAAACACTCAAAGAGAAACTGTGAAACTTGTCAGTTTCTCTTAATTATACTAAGTAAAGTTACTAATATTTACCCAAAACTAGATATAAACATTAAGGAATTTCCATGCACCCAAATCGAAATGCAATAGCATTTGGTGGTTTAGCTTTTTTATTCGTTTTATTTGTTTTGGTTATTACAATTGCTTTGTGGGCATGGCCAAAATACAAAGTTTATAGTATGGAAATGCAGGGAAAAGCGTCTTTAAAAGAAGCGCAATGGAGCAAACAAATTTTAATTGAAGAAGCTAAAGCGCGTGAGCAAGCAGCACTTATGCAAGCCAAAGCAAGAGTTACTTTAGCGCAAGCAGAAGGTGAAGCCAAACTCGTTCGCGCTAAAGCAGAGGGAAAAGCTGATATTGAGCTTGCTAAAGCAGCGGCAGAGGCAAACAGAATAATCGGCGAATCATTAAAAAATAACGAGGCTTACCTTCGTTATATTTGGATTAAAGGTCTTCAAGAAGGTAATGGTGAACGTATTTATATTCCTACCGAAGCAGGTATGCCTATTTTAGAAGCTGGCAAGGCTAGTTCAACCCAATAAAAGTACTTTATTTCTTTAAGCTGTATTTTAACCAAAGTTTATAATACACAGCATTGCAGGTTTGGTTATCATCCATTTTGCCATCTCTATCACAATCTGAGCCTGTTAAGCCTTTTACAACTTCTGGTCCAAATTCTGCTACATCACTTTGTTCAGCCGGCACTATAATAGTCACTTTTGGAGAGTGATCTATAAATTCAGCTACATTTTTATATGATGTAAATTCGGCTTCGCTTATTAGCTGAGAAATATCATTCGATGCCAAGGTATTATTCATCGTTAATAGTAATATTAACAACGCTAGACTTGTTGAAAATAGCATTTTATTTTTCATTTTCGTTTTATTCATTTTTGCCGTTTCTAGCACTTATTGAGCAGATAATATTAATATGAAATTTGAAAAATACCATAAATACTTTACCTAAACTCTTTCAGCCAAAGGGCGAGTTTTGGAAAATGATCATTTACCGCCTGCGGGTGAGTTAAAATATTTATATGATCATAATTTACCTTATCGCCTGCTTTTTTTGACAGTACCGTGAATTTTGCATTGTGGTTATTACATTCATCGATAAAAAGTTTTACATCTTGTTGATGGCCTAAAGCATAATCGCTTACACCGGTTAAATGCCATGTTGGTGGCCAAGTAACATTTTGTGCCGCAGTGTGGTAGTTAAAGCCATCAACGAGATCATGCCATTTATTACCGGGAATAACCCAAGCAATACTTTCTTTTAGCGATTGTTTTGTTTCACTGTCCGAGCCAAAACGATATTTTTTCGCATCAAAATAACCGTTTTTCTTTGCAACTATTGGCGCGATATATCGCCACATAAAAGCCATTTTAAAATACGCTTCAAAAGTATTTGCAGTAACTACGCGTTTAGAGGCAAAGCAAGTTTTACTGTGCACTTTGTCAAGCCACTGAGGATAACGCGCTAAAAAACTACTCATTAATACACCACCCCAAGAATGAGCAATTAAATGTATTTTTTGAGGATTAAGCTGCTGAATTTTTTTTAAAAATAATGGAATATCGCGCGTAATGGCTTCGAATTGGCCAAAAACCGAATTAGCACTAATAGCAGGTTTACTTTTACCACGGCCCCGTAAATCTGCAACATAAACATCAAAGCCTTGTTCCGCTAGATAACAGGCTAAACCTTTACCTTTTTCAGTGTAAAAAATGAAACCGTTTTCTATTAAACCATGCAACATAAAGATTGGTACACCACCTTCGCGTTGCCATATATGCCGTAAGTGAAGTTGCTCATCACCTTCGGTAATAAAAATTGATTCTTGTTGCATTACAACTTACTCGATATGTTAATGAAGTATGTGTTATCTGGTTAGAATGTATATATTGCGACAATACTAAACCTAGCTATGTCGTTATAATACAATCACTAAACTCATGGTCTGACCAGAGAGCTAGATTACTCATTTTTCAACTTAAGAACAAGCAAGATAAAGCAATTTCTTGCTCGAACCCCCTCCTTAACACACTAAATATGAGAACAAGATCTTTTGTATATTTTCAACGTTGTTGGAGTAAAACGACGAACTATTTAATGATTAGAAAATTCAAGCCACAAAGTTTAGCCTATCACCTTATTGCTAAAGTTTTACTGCTTATTTGCCTTTGCTACAATTTCAATTTAACCAATTTTGTAATTGAAGTTTTTTAGATAAGCGGTTCAGCTATTTGCTTAATAAAGTATTAAGCAAAACCAACACTAACCGTGAGTATTGAATAAGCAAATTGATTACAGCTAATACCTATGCTGTCTCAGTTATTGTAACTGATACTATAGAAGTTTTAGTTGATAAACCCTTCAGTTATTGTTTGATTTTACACCAGTTAAGTATTTATCCTCCAAATTACGTTTTTTCACTTGCGTTAGCCTTTTTTATACGTATCATGCCGCCCTTATTTTAAGTTTATATCGCTGGAAACCTGTCAAATGAGAAAATTACTTACCTCGCCTAACGCCATGCCCTTGAGTACAACTGAACAAATAATTTACCAAAATGCATTGACGTTTGTCGCAGATCTCAGTCTTAATTTAATGGCTGTGAAAGTAGATAATCATCCAGATAATTTTCTTGATTGGTGTCGAGAATTACACCGTATTTGTTTACATGATATAAACCGTGATTTACTTGAAACTAGCCAAGAAAAGCCTTTAAAAAAATTGCAAGAAGTCCTGTCAAATGGTGTTAGTGCATGCCAATTAAAAATGGCCCGTGTGATCCCTTGGCCATTATTCGCTAGCTTTATTCAAGAGCATAGCGGATTACAAGCATTACCTGAAAGACTGAAGTTAATTGACTATATAGTAAAACTACCCTCTACAAAGTTGTCTGAAATGATAGAAGAAGACAGATTAGCTTTTGCGGGTAAACATACAGCGCAGCACGATATTAGTGTTTACGACTTTGACGTAGAATGGTTTGCAGGCACACGCGGCGCAAAAACTTTTCACCAGTTATTAGCATCTCACCCTGAAAAATTCGATGCCGCGCTTGATTGTATTCCACTTGAAGGCGAAGTTTCATCAGTACATTATCAAAACTTTGTTGAGGCCTATAAAGCTATTTTCGCTACCCATGCTAGCGATGTAAAAGCTCCATTGAGCGCAGCAACAAGGTTACTTGCCATGCGACGCCCTGATCAATTTATTGCATTAACGAGTGCTAAATTAGACATTCTTTCGCAAGGATTAGGTTTAGTTAAACTGAACAATCAAAGTTTCGACGATTATTGGTATGAAATGATCGCCAGTATTCGAAGTACGCAATGGTGGCGCAGTGAAATGCCATCAGATGAAGAAGAAATCCACCTTTGGAAAAACCGTGCTATTTTGATTGATTTATTTTTATTTGCCGATAAAACACTAGCAGAAAATTCAAACTTTATACGTATGCGTGACAAGCCTAAAAAGATTAAAATTGGTGTGGCTAAAGCGGTTAAACGCAGTAAAGAATCAGCAGAAGCTATTGTAGATAAAGCGTTTGAAGCTGATGATATTCCAGACTTCATTATTAACATGCGCAGTACTATCGTAAATAGTGTTAAAGATGGCAAAACAGTTGATCAAGCCATTACCTTAATGCGTAATATTTTTGGCTAATTGATTTATTAACATTAGCCAAGCTCAAATTAAAAAGCCCAATTTTATTGGGCTTTTTAATCGCTGAAATTAACCAGCTATAAATAACACTGCATATCTAACGGTAATTAATTAGATTGATATAGAGTCCACTTTAACCCAAGGCCAAATGAGTAGTTAAAGTCTTTTTTGAATAACGGACTTTCCTCATTACTTGCACCTTGATAAAAACCTACTTTGCTGCTAAAAAATATAGAAATATTTTCACGAATTTCAAACCTATTAACCAGTGTTACTTCACTACCCAAATAGCCACCTTTAGCATTATAGTTTGGCCTTTCTAGAGTGCTATACACCTCATCAACTTGATAAAAGTACTGATGCATTTTCTTTGTGGCAAACGAAGATGAGAAAGTGAGTTTAAAAGAGTCATTATCACCAAAAAGCTGCTTGCCTTGATATGACAGTTCAGGCTGGAATATGTAGCCTCGATCATCAATACTTGAAAAATCAGTCGAAAAAGCCTGCCGAAGTTGAAATGTTAACCAAGTTTCACTTTGCTTAGTATTAGTTAACATAACACTGACTTCGGGGCCTATTTCAAAAATAAAGTCTAAATCAGGCATACCCTCTCTAACTTTCGCGTCATCCGAATTTGCAGCAAAAGCTGCGCCGAGTGACAAATCTACTTTAAAGCGAGGTTTATCAACCGCCATTGCTTTAATAACCCCACCCTCACCCACTCTTAATCGTTCGCCTCTATATATAACAAAAGGCACAGGGAGGAACTTACTTTGATTTTCAGCCGCAGCTGGGTAAAGAGGTGTATTAAAGGCCGCGACAAAAGCACCGACTTCCCATTTTGGTTTGGCTGCGTTTGTATCTAATTCTGGTATCTCGCTCATGGCTTGAATAGTAAACGACAAAGTTAAATTTACAGCCGTGGTTACAGTCAAAATAATGAGTTTTAAATATCCGCTTATGTTTTGCATCCGCCTCTACTTATTATATTAATTTATGTGTTTAGCGATTGAGCTTAAGTCGATAAGTATCTTAGCAAAGCTATGAGTAAAGCTATGAACATAGTTATGATTAAGAAGCTTTATTCTTTGCTAGAACTTACCTTATTTACGCTAATTAGCCTATATGTTATCGAGTAACGGTTCAATGAGTTTAATACTGTATTCGCTATGATTTAGATCAATCTAAAAATCAATAATTTAAAGCATACTACTAGTTAATCAGTTAATTTACTGCTGATAACTAAGTATTGAAGAGATAACGCTTTCATCTGGTATAACGTGATGAAATTATTAATAACGCACGGATGAATAAATCACTATGAATGCACGCAAAATAGTAAAGTAGCGAGTTAATAGCACAAGGTATAAAAATATTTAACCCTTAGCGCATTCGCTTGATATTTACTGAATTTTTAATAAATTTTATGTTAAATTAAATATCACAGTTGAAAATACAGAGAGACCTATGCCATTACGAAAACAGCAACCATCTAGTGTCGACTGGTCTAAATATCTAAAATCTGGCAACAGAATGTTTATTGGCTCTAATGCCGCAGTACCCAATGCATTAATTGCAGATATTATTGCCAACAGCCAAGGTTTGCATGACATAGAAGTTGTGCATATTTTAACACTTTCAAACGATGTTTGGTCAGAGCCAAAGCATAGCGACTTATTTAAAGTAAACGCTTTTTTTATTGGCGGTGAAAAAGTCCGCAACGCCATTAAAGAAGGTAGGGCTGACTATACACCGACTTTTTTATCTGAAATTCCAAAGCTATTTAATGAAAACATTTTGCCTTTAGATGTTGCATTAATCATGGTTAGCCCACCTGACGAATATGGTTACTGTTCCTTAGGTGTAAGTGTCGATATTATTCAAGCAGCAATCAACAAAGCAAAATATGTTATCGCTCAAATAAACCCACATATGCCTCGCACTAATGGCCATAGTTTTGTGCATGTAAATCAAATTCATGCTCATATGACTGTTAAGCAATATTTACCTGAAACACCCTTACCTGAGGTTGATAGAGTAACCGAACAAGTAGGTCAATATGTAGCTATGCTGGTTGAAAATGGCGCGACTATACAAATTGGTATCGGCAATATTCCATCGGCTGTATTACGTTATTTAGCCAACCATAAAGATTTAGGCGTACATAGTGAGTTAATTTCTGATGGTATTATCGACCTCATGCTTTCAGGGGTTATTAACAACCGCAAAAAGACCTTTCATAAAGGTAAAACCGTTGTCAGTTTTTGTGTCGGTACACGCCGATTATATAAGTTTGTTGATAGTAATCCACATGTGGCATTTTATCCTAGTGAGCACGTTAACTCTCCGGTAAACATCGCTCGAAATGACAATATGGTTTCTATTAATAGCGCTATTGAAGTTGATTTAACCGGCCAAGTAGTTTCAGACTCAATTGGTTATCATTTTTACAGCGGTATTGGCGGACAAGTCGACTTTATTCGTGGCGCTTCTTTAAGTAAAGGCGGTAAACCTATCATTGCGTTACCTTCAACAACTAAAGACGGAAAAATATCGCGCATAGTGGCGCATATTACCGAAGGCGGCGGCGTAGTTACCTCAAGAGGTCATGTTTCGTATGTGGTTACTGAATACGGTATTGCGTCATTGCAAGGTAAAAGCATTCGCGAGAGAGCCCTCGAGTTAATTCGTATTGCCCACCCTAAGTTTCGCGACCAATTACTCAAAGATGTTCGCAAACACTATTGGGTACCTGAATATCAAGAAAATACTCCAACCTCAGTACCTGAACTTGGTGACGTTGAAATAAAGCGTTTTACCTTTGCTGATTCAGAATATTTTCTTCGTGCTCTATCTCCTGCAGATGAACGTAAGTTACAAGAGTTTTTTTACTCGCATAATCAAGAAACTTTAATGATGCGTTACAACCATCACACAACACATATGTCCCGAGAAAAGTCTTGTGATTTAGTCAGCGTTAATCAGCATGTTGATTTAGCCTTGTGCTTAACTGAGCGAGACAACAAAGGTGAATCTATTCAAGGTGTTGGCCGCTATTACTATCTTGAAGCAAATAACAGTGCCGAAGTTGCATTTGTTATTAAGGAAAGTAAACGTGGTAAAGGAATGGCTAAAGCACTGCTTACTGAAATAATTACCATTGCAAGAATTCGTGGTGTTGAGCAATTAATAGCAAGCGTTAGGCGAGACAATGCCCCCATGTTAAAAGTGTTTGAAAAAGCAGGTTTCGTCAGAAAACCTTCTGATGGGTATGACGAGGTGAGTTTAGCTTACACGCTATAGCTAAACACATATTGCTTAAGTACAGCTCAAGTTTGAATCATTAAGTTAACTATAAAAAACTTAGTAGTGAAAAGATGAAGGAATGTAGATTATGACAGTTGGCGTTATTAGTCATCACCAATGTTTGACCCACGATATGGGGGATTATCACCCTGAAGCACCTGCGCGCATGGCTGCAATTCAAGATCAACTTATTCGTAGTGGTTTGGAATATGTTATTAAGCAATTTGATGCAAACCCTATAGATAAAGAACTGCTCTATTTAGCTCATGACAAAAGCTATATCGCGTCAATCTTTGAAAATGCCCCTAGTGAAGGTACATATAACGTTGACGACGATACCGTAATGAACCCAAACACTCTCAATGCTGCTCTTCTTTCTGCAGGTGCTTCTAAAGACGCGGTAGATTTAGTCATGTCAAAAGAAATTACCTCAGCTTTTTGTGCTACTCGACCACCTGGTCATCATGCAGAGTATGACAAAGGGATGGGCTTTTGTTTTTTTAATAATGTTGCTATTGCTGCAGCTTACGCAAAAGAAAAATATAAACTTAAACGAGTCGCCATTGTTGATTTTGATGTGCATCATGGCAACGGTACTGAGAATATAATTAAAGGCAAAAAAGGCTATTTATTTTGTTCTACTTATCAATATCCTTTTTACCCGTTTGAAGTACAGGAAAGTACCAAACCACCCATTATTAATACCCCACTTGCAGCAACCACTAAAAGTACTGACTTTAGGCAGGCAATTTTGGATCATTGGCTGCCGGCATTACAAAAATTTAAACCACAAATTATTTTCATTTCCGCTGGTTTTGACGCTCATGTTGAAGATGAAATGTCTCAAGTTTCTTTAGTCGATGAAGATTATCGTTGGGTGACAGATCAAATTAAAGACATTGCCGATAAATACGCAGATGGTCGTATTGTATCTGTGCTAGAAGGTGGCTATTCGCTCAGCGCATTAGGGAGAAGTGCTGTCGCACACATTAACGGATTAATTGGCTATTAGTGAACATTGATCAAAGATTCACAACGTGATAATACATAATGATAAGTTATACCAATTGATTTAATGAATCGATCAATTTTAAACGAGGATAAATTTTCAGTAGCAAGGCGCTTGATTGATTCTTACATGGATAATGTAAGCCATTAGAGCAATGCAGGAGCATATTGTCGAGTAATAGCAGGCTATTGGGAATGAAAGCAACGTAGATACTGGTTATTTAAGCCGCTTTAGAATGATCGATTGTTTATATCAATTGGTATTAAGCGCTAATACGAACATACCTAAAGCCTATGCTTCAGGTATGTTACAGTGAATACTAAGTTAATTATTTAAAGATAATTTCTCTTAAGCGATATTCACCGGTTAAGGTTCTAACATTTGGGTAAGTTTTTGTTACTTCTCTGGTATTTTCTTGATTAGCTTTACCCCAGCTCTTCATAAAAGTATTGTATTTTTCTTGGTTTGGTTCTAAATCACTACTGTTTTCAAAAATAACCATTAGCACCAAATTAAATTCACCACTTTGTGGTAATTCGCTGCCATATATTTTCCAATCTTTGATGTAGCCCAATTTCTTTTGCAAACGAACTGCTTTCACCCAGCTTTCCCGGAGTCCTTCTAAGTAGATATCTTCCATATTGGGGTCAACACGAACAGTAGTCATTGAAGTAATTTCACTACCAATATCATAATCTTTATAGATCTCAAGCTCTGCCTGAGAAAAAAAAGCAAAGAGTATGCAACACAATCCAAAAACTTTGGTGATATGTTTCATTTTATACTCTCCATTATTTGTCGGAAAATCGACAAGAAAAGTATAGTTAATTAACGCGAGATTGCGAATGAGGGAACGAATACTGGCTGATTATGTGGAATGAAGTTTGTAAAGAAAGTTTGTGCATTTATAAAAATTTACTATAAACGCACAATAAACTTAATACTGTCTAATGAAAAAATTAACGCTATCTTTCTTCAAATGAACGAACAGCAGGTTTAACCAATATTTCAAGGTAAAATGAAGTGGCATCTTCCGCTAAAATTGTATCAATTTCTTGGCTAATAGTTGCAACATGTATAACATCAGCCGTTTGCTCTATTTTACCAATTTTACAATCGAAGTCCCAATAGTCAGCGCCTTCAGGCAATGTTTTATTACGCTCACGCTTTAAATATTTTTTAACTTCGTGTTTAGCTGACTCAACCATTCTAGCGAGTTTAATTTTAGGGTGAGTTAACTCGAATGTTTTTTTCATGAAATTCCTTGGGGCAAATAATAGTGCGCTCTACAATAAATTATATAAAGCTAATAACGCTATTTTACGTAAACATTTCACTAATAGCCATACTTCTTCTTATGATAGTTAAATAACCTAAAAATCTGACGATGGAATGCTATTAATTATAATCTGCCATTATTTTTAATACTGATTGAATAATTTAGCAGTATTTGATTTGGGTTAAATTTGAATTTAATTTTGGTTTAATTTTGGTATAAAAAAAGGCCGTTTAATAACGGCCTTACATAGTTACATACTAGCTAGTTTATATTAAGGGCTTTCAAATGCGTTTGACTGCTCTACTTCAAACTTCTTTTTCTGTTTAGCCGATAATACGCCCTTTCGATGTGCTAATGCGGCCTCAAGTTTAGTCGATGCACTTGCTATTGCAGCATATAATTCTTTATCAACGGCGTGAACTGAAACTGTTGCGCCTTCATAAGAGGTAGATACTTCTAACTTCTGCTGATGCGGTTCTACGGTAATAATAACTTCTAAGGTCATTAGACTAGGGAAATGTTTAGCAACTTTAGCAAACTTATTTTCAATTGCTTGGTTTATACCTTCGGTGATTTCAACGTGATGTCCGGAAATGATTATTTTCATATTGCTACCTTTTTTGTTGTCTTCAATTATATACTCAGGGCGATGACAACAAAAAACAATAGCTAAAATGAACTAAATTGTAATCTTTCGCTAAATAATTGAAATAATTAATAAAAGCTAACCGAAATATCTAATTACTTAACCGCTAATGTTTACTTTTTAATCGAGATATTACGCTAACAATAGCCAATACTAGACCACCTGCAACAATTCCGGTAATGCCATCGAGTAATATCGACAAAATACTTTCAGAAATTGCACCTAAATATCCACCTACCCACTGTTCAATTTGAACAAATTGACGATTCAGCCATGAAAAACTATGAACGATAATGCCACCACCAACAAGGAACATCGCAATAGTGCCAACAATCGTTAACAACTTCATAAGAAATGGCGCGAAGATAAGTAAGCCTCGACCTACAGCACGTTGTATAGCGTTAAACTTTCCAGACACTGATTTTCGCAGTAAATAAAGTCCTAGATCATCTAACTTTACAATGCCGGCAACAAAGCCATAAACTCCGACAGTAAACGCAATAGCGAGCGCAGAAACCACTAACACTTGTGTTTGGAATGCCGCATCTTGTACAGAACCTAATACAATCACGATTATTTCAGCAGACAGTATAAAGTCAGTACGAATAGCACCTTTAATTTTTTCTTTTTCGAAAACTTCAATATCAATATTGTCATTACTCACCGCTTCAACCAATTTTTGATGATCTTCAGCTAATGACTTTTTACTATGAAAATATTTGTGTGAAACCTTTTCAAAGCCTTCAAAACACAAAAACAAACCACCAAGCACTAATAAAACCGTGATCAGCGGAGGTAAAAAAGCACTGATCAATAAAGCAGAAGGCACTAAAATGAGTTTATTGAGCATTGACCCTTTAGCAACAGCCCATACAACTGGTAACTCTCTATCGGCTTTAACGCCTGAAACTTGCTCAGCATTAAGTGCCAGGTCGTCACCCAATACACCTGCTGTTTTCTTCATAGCCACTTTAGATAAAACAGCCACGTCGTCTAATACCGTAGCAATATCATCCAATAAGGTTAATAAACTTGACCCTGCCACATGTAATTCCTTTAATAAATATCGTTTATTTTTTCAGCAATGACTTTAAGTCAGCAAACGGGTTATATGTTGCCGTGTCTTGATTAGTATCACCGGCTTTAACTTCCGTATGATAATTAGCATGGTCAGTATACTTAGCATGTTCGTTATCATGGCAGTAAATACAAAGAAGCTCCCAATTACTTCCGTCATTAGGGTTGTTGGTATGATCATGGTCAATATGGTGAACGGTTAATTCTCGAATATTAGAATATTCAAATGCTCTTGCACAACGACCGCAAACCCAAGGATATAGCTTAAGTGCACGATCACGATAACCTTGCTCTTGACGTTTATAATTGAGGCTAGAGCCTAATCTATCTGAGGACATAATATGAACTTTTTCAGTAACTAATAGCTTATTGTATGGCTAAGCTATGACAACTGCAATATGGTAATTATTTTCAATTCTTTATTATTCAAAACCAGTATAATTTTTAAAGTAATGGATTAATTGAACAATTTGCAAACTTCTCCTGGTCTGATCTCTTTACTTCTAAAGCATAACTTGCCATGATATTTGGCTATAGAAGAATGAGGAACTGTCATGAAAACAGTCGAAGAACAATTATCTAGTTACAAAAGTGTCCATTTTAACAAACGCAATATAAAAACTCACTTTGTAGGAGTGCCACTTATTGTATGGGCTGTTACGGTATTACTTAGCATAAACACATTCAGCCTTGAACTTGCCGACCAAACCATAACTTATACACCAGCAATAATATTTTTCACCCTTTCAATGCTTTACTATTTAAAGTTACATATTAAGTTAGGCCTTGGTATGTTGGTATATACGGTTATAAATATTTACTTGGCTAGCTTAGTTGCTGATATGGAAAATGCCGTTTGGATAGGTATAAGCGCTTTTGTTATTGGTTGGGTAATACAATTTATTGGCCACATTTACGAAAAAGCTAAACCGGCTTTTTTTGATGATATTATGGGTTTAGCTATAGGGCCGTTATTTCTGATGTCTGAAATATATTTTATGCTCGGTTTTGAGAAAAACCTTGAAAAAAGCATTACCCCCATGGCAATAGAAAAACGTCGATTATTAGAGCGAGCAAAATAAAATTAGACATTAAAAATGAAAGCCATAACTAGGTTGATGGCTTTCACCTCCCCACCCTCCATTAAATTAATTTCAACTTTATTCGTTAGTAAGCTTTCCCCATAGCCTCATAAAATCAATGTATCAGCATCTATTAACATATCAAACAACGTTAAATATTTAATAATAGTTATTGACCAATCGGTAAACAACCTGTAAATTACAATTATTGACCGAACGGTAAACAACTAATGAGGCGCTACTATGGCAAGGCCAAGAGAATTTGAAATAAGTGATGCGCTAGAAAAAGCTATGGAAGCTTTTTGGGCTAAAGGTTATGACGCAACTTCCATGGTTGATTTGATGCAGGCAATGAATTTAAACAAAGGTAGTATCTATGCAGCGTTTGGAAACAAGCATGCTTTATTTACCAAAGCATTAACACAATATACTGATACAACATATGCACGCATAAAGCATATTTTTACAAGTGCGGATTCACCACAAGCAGCGATGAAAATTTTTTTTGATAAAATGCTAGTAGAGCAATCAATATCAACAGAAAATGTCAAAACAGGTTCCCTTATGGTGAACTCTATTATTGAACTTGCCCCTCATGATGAAGAGGCAAAAATTATATTAAATCGTCAAGTAAAAAGGCTTGAAGCAGTATTCACAAAAGCCATTACACATGGCCAAAGTACCGGAAGCTTTAGAAGTGATACTGAGGCTAAAGATATGGCTATCGAAGTAAGCGTGTTTACTTTTGGCATTATGTCTTACCGTAAAACAGGTTGTGATATTACCAAAATACAAAATATTACTAATAACTACTTAAATTCGCTTTTAGCGTAATTTTTTTTACCTAATTATTAACCGAACAGTCTACAACTAAAAAGGAAAACAACATGAACTTTACTATTTCAAATATAACAAAAGGTATAATCGCCGGTTTAATTGCTACATTAGTGCTTACTGCCCTCATGATGATGAAAAAATTCATGGGGATAATGCCTGAGCTTGATCCCGTTCACATGATGGCCACTATGGCCGCACAAAAATCAGGAATGGAGACAAATATGATGATTGGATGGGTTATGCACTTTATGATCGGAGCAGTTGCATGGGGTAGTGCATTTGCTGTACTTAACAATATTTTGCCGACAAAAAATCAACTGACAAAAGGTATTGTTCTTGGAATAGCCGCTTGGTTCATCATGATGCTTGGTCCAATGGTAATGGCAGGTAATGGATTGTTTGGTCTAGCCTTAGGGCCAATGGCACCGGTTATGACCTTTATGCTTCACATAGTTTTTGGTGTGGTTTTAGGCTTTAGTTTTGAAAAGTTAACTATCAAATCAACTCGCGTTTAACGCATTAAATAACTCGCAGCATAACAACATAAAGCCAATCAACTTAACGATTGGCTTTATGCTTAATAGCTAATTAAAAGCTTTTGTTATATTGCACAGCTAACAATAAAGCATTACCTTCTGAACTAAATTGCCAATCTTTTTGGCCAACCAATGGACTTAAAGATGCCGGTAATTGACCTAATAAAGCATCTTCTTCGGTAACTAATACTTTGTCACCATTTACATACGCAATAGCAAAATCTACGCTATCTGTCTCGTTTAACTTATAAGTGGCACCAGCACTATACCAAAGGCGATCACTATCAGGGATTGAAATTGAACGGTGATCTGCAGCCGCAGATTGATCAAATGCGACACCCATTCTTAATGTTAGGTCTTGATCAAAGTTATAGGTTGCACCTAAAGCAAAACGGTAAGTATCTTCAAAGCTTTCTTGTTTTTCAAAAGCAAGTGCCTCGCCGGCATAAGCTTCAAGCTTTTCAAAACTAGACCACTGTGTAAACATAATGCTGTAATGAGCAGCCCACTGTGCAGTTAATTGATGGAAACCTGAAAACTCTGTAATTGCGGGCATATCTATCGTTAAATTACCATCTTCTGTCGGAGTGCCTAAACCTGTGTAATCACCTTCAAAAGCAAGCTCTACTTTGCTGCGATAGGCAAAACCAAGTCGATGATCACTATTTATTTCATATACAACACCAACATTCCAGCCAAAACCAAAATCGTCACCTGACATGTTAACGATTTCAGTGCTGCTAGGTACTGGTGGAAACACTAAACCAACACCCGGAATGCTGATGCCGTTTTCTAGCACGCTACCCGCATGTCTAATAAGTTCGGCTTCGCCATAAACAACATTTAAGCCTAAACCTAAACTAAGCTGGTCATTAACACGGTAAGAGCCACTAATATTAGCATTAATGGTTTTTAAGTCGGTGATACCACCAATAGAGCCTGCCGCGTAGTTAGTACCATACTCACTTTTCAAACCATAATTTGAGTTGATTGCTAAACCATAAGCGAAAGTATCATTTACTGGGTTAATAAAGTAAGCCGCTGGGATAATTGCACTAGGTACAACGCCGTCTTGATCAAGTTCATTCGCATCGAAGTCTGTACCAAGAATATCAGGGCCACTAACACCCTCAATTTTTACACCGGGATCAATATAAGTTGCTGATAACGATAAAGACTTTTTGTCAAATAACGCCATGGCGGCTGGGTTACGGGCTAAAACAGCTGCATCATCGGCGATTACAGCATCACCAGCAAAAGCACGGCCTAAGCCTGAGGCACTTGTTTCGTTTAACTGAAAAGAGGCTGAGTAAGAATTAAAAGCGGCCAAGGTGATTGCAGTGGCGATAATTGATTTTTGAAATGTCATGCTAAGATCTCGAAATTATGGAAAAAATATATTTATCGTATTGGAAAATAATGTATTTATCGTATTGATAACTAAGGTAATAATACATGAAAAACTGTATTCTACTTGTAAGTAAGTGTAACTGAAGCATCAATAAATTTGTGCTGTATAATCTATTAAATAAATCCCCCCTTTGAAGTTGTTTTAATCTGTTAAAATATGCAATTAACTAACGGCGCTGCCTAAATCCGTTCTAAAGGCAGCACACTATTCCATGCAAGTAAGTCCCTGCCGTTTTCTATTCAAAACGGCCAAGCTGTAGATTTAAAATGGGTATAAAGTTCTATTTTGTGGATACTAATGAATTGAAAGTATTATATAAAGATACCAAGCTTATTTGACTTAGTTAACTTAGTTAATGCTACAGTCGGTTGCTGTAAATGGCATAATGTAAGATGATTCGTTGAATACATATTTCAATTGTCGTGATGTTAGTCTTTCAGCGCTGCGCAATATTGTTTTATTAACACAACTAATCCTTGAGACCGCCCTATTGGTAGATTTAATGTCACATGTAGTTTTTCTTAATTAGAGCCTTTCGGGAAAGTTACCAAAAATACCATCTACGTTTAGATTTTTTATTTTGGCAATATCATCACTGTCATTCACCGTATAAACATAAACTTTTAACCCTTTGTCATGTGCATCATTCACAAAGTCTTGATTAACGAAGTCTATACTTAAGTTGATAGATTGAGCATTAAGTTGAACAGCGCATTCAGCATAAGTAAGGGGAATACCTTCAAGTAAAGCACCAATAGGAATTTGAGGACACAAGTGTTTAAATTTATTTAACTCAGGGTGATCAAATGAAGAAACCATAAAATCAAGTTCGTTCCAGCCATGGTTTTTTATGTATTTATCTATTATTTGATACGTTGCAACTGCTGTGTTTCTTCCCTTTAGCTCGATATTGACGATCACCCTTTTATCAACAAGATCCAATACTTCTTCAAGTGTAGGAATTAACTCACCTTTACCCGCATCTAGTTGTCTTAACTCTGTAAAAGTTTTATCTTCGGTATACCCTGTGCCATTAGTAGTTCTGTCTATTTTATCGTCATGTATTACAACAAGTTCGCCTGTTTTACATACATATACATCTAATTCTATCGCATCAACATTTAACGCTAATGCTTTTTTAAAAGATCTTAACGTGTTTTCAGGTTCATGTCCCATTGCGCCACGATGCCCTATTTTTAGTATCTTTTTATCCAAAATTTATTCCTATTTGTTTCTATATTAGAATTATTAGCGCAATTAACACTATTAGCTTGCCCACAGTTAAATCAACAAAACGTTATATCAATACTCACCTATTGAACAAGCATAAGCAGTTTTAAATGATTTAAGACAATTGTTTTAATGCTTTTTTCAGTGGCTCTAGATGTGATTCATAGTTACGCCATTGTTCAAGGCCACTTTGATAAATGGGTTGTCGAACCTGCTCCGAACTCGGTGTGCGAACAGCACGCTTATTTCGATGAAAATCAATACAAGCCTGTTCAAAAGGAAGCCCACAATAATCTAATATGCGCCGAACCTGAGTTTCAAGATCCGCAACCACATCCTCATACTGCACTCGTAAAATTTTGCCTGGCAATTCTTTATCCCAATGATCCATAAGCTCAACATAACTGCGATAATAATGTCCAATATCTTCAAGACTATAGGAAAACTGTTGGCCCTCACCAAACAACTGTTTAAAACCACTAAAACAACAAGAAAAAGGGTCGCGCCTTGCATCAATAATTTTGGCGTTAGGCAAAATGAGGTTAATAAGGGCAATATGTCGAAAATTATTCGGCATTTTGTCGATAAAATACATGGCACCCTGGCGATGATGCTGGGTTTCTTCGATATACAGCTCGCCCATTTTAGTCAAATCATCAGCGGAAATATTGTTTAAAATACTCGGATATTTGGGGTTGTCCTGTGTGGCTTGTCGCCCATTCAAGCGGTGTGCTAAACCAATAATATTGGCCAACTCCATTGTTCCGTCAACTTGTGAATGAGAAGAAAGTATTTGTTCTAAAAGTGTTGAACCCGCTCTTGGTAGTCCGACTATAAATATAGGATCTGGGGCAAGACAACCGGCCGATTTATTTCGATTGAAAAATGCGGCATCAAAATTACTTTTCTGAAATTCAAACGATGCCTCTAGAGATTTACGATCAAACCGGTCTTGCTCACTTTTAAGCTTATTGCCGCGATGGTAAAAAGCAAACGCTTCGTCAAAGCGCCCACTGTCTTCTAAGTCTTTGCCAAGTGCAAAGCAAAAATGAATTTTATCGTTTATAGCTATTGTAGCGCTTGCTTCCTGAGACCGCATTTGTTCACGTTCATCTGCTGAAAATCGATAAGTTTTTAAATTAGCCAAACTCCAGAACGCATCGCCAAAGTCTGGTTTGATTGTATAGCTTTTGCGATATGCTTTAATAGCATCTTCAACACGGCCCATTGTTTTTAAGGCATGGCCAAGTGTTAAATATATTGAATAATTATCTTCGTTATTTAGCAATACACTTTCAAAGGTGTTGATAGCCCCTTCAAAATCTCCCGTTGCTTGTTGAGCATTACCAAAGCCAATTTTGAACGTTGAATTTTCTGGGTCTGAATCTAACAAAATTTTTGCTTGTTCAAGTGCCTTATGAAATTTTTGGCGCTTATGCAGAACATGCACATAGTCCAAACGGGCCCTTTTAAAGTTTGGTTCAAACTCTAAACAACTGGCTAATAAGAATTCTGCATCGTCAAGAATTTGAAACTTTGTCCCTAATTCAGCCAGTAGCCGCATAGCTTCTGGTTGATGTGGGTTCTCTTTGAGAAAATGACGACAAAGCCATTCTGCACGGTGTAATTGTTTTTGGTGTATTAGGCTAGAAACAGAGACTAATGCAGGCGGTAGGCTAGAAAGCCAATCAACTCGGTTCTTAGCTTCCTGTCGCATAGGATAGCCTGGTTCATCAGCCAGTACTCGCCAACTTCCAAACAAAGCAGGATTTAAGCTAACCGCCTTTTCTAGTGCGGTAATGGCTTTAGAGGTATCGCCTAGGGCTTTGTGAATATACCCCTGCTCTTGATGAGCCCTACCATGATCCGGTATTTTTAACAGAATTTGGTCAAGGTTTTCCATCGCTTGGCTATAATTTTTTTGTTTACGCTGACAAACGGCAAGACAATAAATCCCTTCAATGTGCCCAGGATTTATTAATAGCATTTTATGAAGAGTTTCAGACGCTTCGTTTAAGTGACCTTTACTAATTAAGCGTTGGCACTCTTTAATCGTTTGTTCAGGTGGGATCAATTTATTTGGCAAAATAATGTCTCAGTAAATATTAAGATACAGCTGATATTATCTATAGAGGTCAAAAAGTAAGAAGGGTCGACATGATTAAACGCCGACCCTTACGTATTTTAAATTATCTTAAAATGCTAATAATCATAGCTTACTCTAAAACCAATAGTACGAGGTCTTGTTGGCGAAACCCTATATACATTATCGGCTGAACCTGCTGCAACTTGCCCAAGCGAGTCTGTAGCATTGTCAATAAAGAGCGTTGCTTTCCAGTCATCTTTACCAATAGAAGCTGACAAGTTAACTTGAGTATATGACGGTAACTCAACGCGATCAGCTTCAACTAGGCTATTAAATCGTGAGTCTGTCCACTTAAATATACCTTGAAACACAGCAGAAAAATCACCTATTTCTTGGTAGTAACTTGCGCCAATAACGCCTTCAGTTTCAGGTGCATAAGGAAGGTTTGAGCCTACAGGTGTAATATTCACCAGTGTATTTGGAATATCAGTCAATTCTGAATCGATATAACTAAATGAACCAAAAACATCAACGTTATCGGTTGCAGCCCAGTTAAGTTCAAACTCTAAACCATTGATTTCGGCCGATCCAACATTGTCAAAGAATGAGTTATTGGCGATACTCAGATCAAGAACACCTTGTTGCATATCAGTAAAGTCAACATTATATATAGCGCCGTTAAAGCGTAATGTGTTATTTAGCCATGCGGTTTTCCAACCTAATTCAACACTGACTACATCATCGGTATCGAACGTAGCCGGGATCCCGCCAGTACCAACTGAGCGGTTAAATCCGCCGCCTCTAAAGCCTTCAGAATACGTAGCGTAGAACATTGCATCAGCATTCATTTTCCAGCGGATATTCGCTTTGTAAATGGTTCCTGATATGGTTGAAGGAGTCAAACCTTCTAGTCTTGAATCTACATTTGTTCCAGCATCAGCTTCTGGTCCAGACGCTCGTTGGCCAAAAGGCGACTGCCCCTTTAAGCCCATTTCAATGTCATAGCGACGGGCACCAACAGTTACGGTTAAATCGTCAGTAATATCATAAGCAAGTTCACCGAATACCGATATCTCTTCACGATCGGTTTGGTAATCATTGAAGTAGGTTACGCCAGCTGGTCGAGCACTACCGTCTGTATTAGTGAAAGCGCCTGGTATCGGAAAGTTTGGCGAGAAACCAGCAGCAATAGAACCTGCATAGTTAAAATCGGTTAAAGTGTTAAGTTGTTGATCATCATAAAACACACCACCAATCGCTCTAAAACGATCATTAGCATTTGTTGCAACACGAATTTCGTGCACGCTACGTTCCGTTTCAAATTGTTCAGAAGTCGTCATCACAGGACTAAAACATTCATCATAACCTGGGTAACTACAAATGTAGTAAGGAACAAAAGGGCCTATTTCAATATAAGCGGTATAATCAGTATTACCTTGGAACGTTCGGCTGGTGAATGAGCCATTATAGATTACTTCTAGGCCACCAAGCATGCCATTCACAGTCCATTGTGTAAGGTCTACCTTGTCATCGCCGTCAGTAGGAGAGAAAGTCGAAACATTTAAGTCATCTTCAGAACTAATAGCGGGATCGTATTCGAAAGAGCCTTCGGTATCTAGCTGTTGGCTTGTGTGCTGTACTAACAAATCCCATTCGTTATTGATTTGCCATAATGCACTGACTCTCATGCCGCGGAATGTCGCTTCATTGTAATCGTCTTTTGCAAGCGTGGCGTTACTTACTTCCTGTCGAGACGAAGGTACATTTCCACCCAACGCTGGATTAGTCAATGGTAATTGCGTCGTGGCAAGAGGATTATCAATAAAGCCAGCATCTGTAGAGTTATAAGCAGCAACACGAATTGCAAATTTATCGTCTACAATAGGAACATTAATATAACCCTCAGATTTATTACTTATGCCACCACTTTTAGTAGATGACATACCTATTTGACCACCAGCTCTAAATTCGTCCAATACTGGTTTATTCGTAATAAGGCGCACAGTACCCGCTTGTGAGCTAGCACCAAATAATGTGCCTTGAGGACCTTTTAAAACTTCAATGCGTTGCAAATCAACTGCATATAAATCTATATTACGACCGGGAGTGGTCACTGGTGCTTCATCAAGATAAGTGGCAACACTTGGCTCGCCACCAATGCCGGCAAGTCTAACATCGGCACGACCTGCCGATACACCACGAATATATGTTTCTTGTTTACCAGGTCCTTGGCCTTCAGAGCTTACACCTGGTAGCATTGCGATGTAATCGCCAAAGCTATCAACACCTAACGCTTGAAGTTTTGCACCACTCATTGTTTGTACAGCGAGTGGTACCGTTTGTTGATTCTCTGATCTTCGAGTGGAAGTAACGACAATAGTTTCAATTTGACGTTCAGTCTCAACTTCTTTTTGTTCTAATGTACTATTTTCTTGAGCTTGTACGTTGCCATTGCATAATGCGAGAGTAATCGCCATAGTCAATGCTGTTTTAACGGGTCGGTTCTTTTGATACATGTGTATCCTCTTTTATTATCTTAGTTGATTATCTTGGTTGATTATCTTCATACGACGTAGTGAGCTTTAATTGACGCTAGGGAGATTAATATATTGATTTTGATGCAAAGCATTTATCGACAACAACATCCCTTTATCTATTACCTAGTAACTCCTACTACATCTTTACGACTCACCGTTACAAATAAATAACGGCAGTCGCATAAAGTTTATCTGTCTTATAATTTCATGACTTTTATCTAGTAATTTTACGCTACAGCATACTACAATATTTAAAAGATTACTGAATATAGGCAAAATAAACTGCAATCTTCGGTGAAAAACGCCTATTTAGCTGAAGTTCTTGTTGAACAGTTTAACAAAATTACTTCAGCGAATAGTGACTCAATATTTAAAGGCACTAAAAATTTTAGGTCATTAACGCTTAATTAACGTTTAAGTAAAGCTTCTCCTAATTTTGCCGCTTTATATTCAGCATGCATAAATCCCCAAACTGAGATAATGCCAACAGAAGAAATTAATATCAGCATGTTCATAAAGCTAGACCAGCCACCCACACTATCTGCCAACCTTCCCCCAATAAAAGCAAACATTGCACTTGCTGCAAAACCGAAAGCATCAATCAAACTCACCAATTTTGCACTATGCGGCCCACCGTATTCGATAGAAAATATTGACATCGGCAAGTAATAGGCTGGAGAAATTGAAAAGGCAAACAAGAATATTGCGCCTAGCGCCACAAAGTAATTAACTTCAACACTCAAATTAAACCAATATAGGTATTTCAAGGTAAGTACACTTAATAAACTAAGCGTCATTGCTATAGTCAATACAGTACGGATCCCCTTTTTTGAAAAACGGTCATAAAATGCTATCGAAGCTAACAACCCAACCAAAGAACCGATCGGGAATATAGTAGAGGCCATTGCTGCCTGCGATGGAGATAATTGGTAAGTTTCCATCAGATAAACCGACACAAAGTCTAAAAAGGCCATCATACAAGTAAGCATCATTAACATGAGCACTACCAACCAAACTCTTGGGCTTTTCACAAATGCCAACATACCACCCATCATACTTGTGCCTTTTAGCGGATGGTTGTACTTGTTCTCAATTGCTTGTTTTGATGCTATTGCCATCGCTATTCCTTCGGCACTAGTATCAGGGTTATTGTTTTCATTTTCTCTGAAAAAATTGGGGTTTTCAGGCTTCTCTTTCAAGAAAAAATAACAGCCAATAAAAATAACGAGTGCAAATGCGGCAGCGATAAAGGCTACTGTTCGCCAATGCATAAAACTCAGCAACCAACCGAAAAATAGTGTAGCTAACACTACACTGAATCTAGAACTGGTAGAAATAATGCTCCACACTCGTCCGTAATGATGCGGGTGATACCATTCTCCTACCAACTTAGTCATACCAGGCCAGCCTGAAGACTTTGTGCAATAAAGTAGAAATGAAAACCCGGTAAAAGCCATTACATTAGGCGAAAGTCCAAAAGCGATAACAAATAGCGCGGTAAGAAAAATACCGATTAAAAAAGTAAAGCGCCCACCAATGATATCGGCAAGAGGCCCCCAGATGAGTTTCCCCACTAGCGCACCTAAGGTGCCATAAGCGGCAAAATCACCTATATTTGTTTTTGTTAAGCCCAAAGTATCGTCAGCAAGCATAGCCGGACTTAAAATGGTCACCATTTGGCGACAGATCATCATGGCGGCATAGCCAAGATACATGGCGATTAAAATATTTAATTGTTGTGGAGGTCGAATAGACATAATTTCTCTGTGAACTGTTGCAATATAGTTGACTGGGCTTCTATAAAACTAGGGTTCTTTTGGGGTTAATTGTTATTGTTATTGTTTAAACGAGGTATGTTACTCATTAGCTTACGTTAAATTACGCATAAACAGTCAGCGCTAGATGATACTAAACTTAACCAAAATAAGGAAACTTCTATAAGTTAAATTTTTGTTAAATAATACCAATTGACTTAATGAATCGATCAATTTTAAACGAGGATAAATTTTCAGTAGCAAGTCGCTTGATTAAGCAATAGCAGGCTATTGGGATTGAAAGCAACGTAGATACTAGATATTTAAACCGCTTTAGAGTGATCGATTGTTTATATCAATTGGTATAAATATTACTTATAGAGATTCTATTCTGATACCAAATCTTATAACAAATTCACTACAACCTTCGTTGAGTTCAAAACATGTGATTGATGCTTACAGTGATCTAAGTCAATAAGCAATACAGACACACATTTTAAAGCAACAGCAGGATATTGTGATTAAACACAATGCGAGAATTGCTTGGCAGCACTATTTGAAAGAAACTATTTGAAAGAAGCTATTTGAAAGAAGCTATTTGAAGAAAAGTTACTTGCAAGAAAACAATAAATAAATCTGTTTAGCTTTCAAGAAGTAAACATTTAAAGGTTTCTGGCGAGCGCTATCATAGAATTATTAATAAACTTACATTCTGTCAATGTTAACAGGGGTATAATACCAACCTGCATAAATATTTTGAGAACATCTAAATACAAGACAAAAAATTTAGTCTGTAGTTATCGCTAGAGAGTTATTAAAATAAAATCGTAATTGATAAAGACTTTTAGAGAAATAGAGTTACAAAAGTTTTGGATTTACTGAATAGATATTTCAATATAAAGATGGTACCCGGGGCCGGACTTGAACCGGCACGCTCTTACAAGCGAGGGATTTTAAATCCCTTGTGTCTACCAATTCCACCACCCGGGCAACGAGGAGCATTTTTAACGTAATCTTGGTAACTACGTTGTTTTACTGAAAAAATATCAACAATAAAACTAATAAAAAATTGGAGCGGCTAACGAGACTCGAACTCGTGACATTCACGTTGGCAACGTGATGCTCTACCAGCTGAGCTACAGCCGCTTCATCTGCTGACTCCCTGTCAACTGGAAACGCATTCTACATTGAAAAACTGATGAGTCAACCCTTTAATATCAATTTTATTTTGACTGCTCAAAAAGCGACTAATATGGTGTTTTTTTAACTAAAATTACGGTTATTTATCACAAACTACTTATTTAACTCTGGCCAAGCGGCTTTAAAGTAAACCACCATAGACCAAAAAGTAAGCACTGTAGCAAGTGCATAAAAACTATATGCCGCAAAAAGTAATATTTCATGCGGAAATTCAAATAAAATTAGTGGGATATCGTAAGTTGGATACCAAATTAATCCCATAATACCTAACATTTGCGCCGCGGTTTTATATTTACCTAGTTGTGAAACAGCAATTATTTCTCTTTTTCCACGAGAAGACATGAATTCACGCAGTGCACTTATAAATATTTCACGCGCAATCATTAAAATAGCCGAAACAGAAATCCACCATACTTGTAGATCTTGAATAAGAATGACTAAAGCTGCAACCACCATGAGTTTATCTGCTACAGGGTCAATAAAAGCACCAAATGCTGAGGATTGATTTAACTTTCGTGCCAAATAGCCGTCAAGTGCGTCACTGATGGCAGCAAACCAAAAGACCACAAAAGCGCCAAAATGGTTCCACGAAACGGGTAAATAAAACACCACGATAAAAACGGGGATTAAAACAATTCTAAATAAAGTAATTTGATTGGGGATGGTCCACATAATATGTTTTTATATTCTTATCGGTAACTGAGCAAGATTTACAGACATTTTACACAGATCACGTGTTAATTGTCATGCAAGGCGTCATAAATATTTTCTGCTAATATTTTACTTACACCGGGTACTTTTTCTAAGGTAGCTCTATCAGCTTTTAAAACTTCTTGTAAGCCACCTAAATATTGTAAAAGCGCCTGCCTTTTTTTAGCGCCAATACCCGGAATACTCTCTAAGGTTGATTTTTTACTTACCTTTTGTCGCTTAGCTCTATGCCCGGTTATTGCAAAGCGATGCGATTCGTCACGTATATGTTGCACTAGATGCAAAGCTGGCGATGTAGCTGGTAAAGATATTAACTGATGACTGCCAGCTAAAATTAGAGTTTCAAGGCCTGGTTTTCTCGACTCACCTTTGGCAACCCCTACTAATAAAGGTGTTTTTACTTTATCAACGCCAGCAAAAAAATCTTCTGCTTTGGCTAACTGCCCTTTTCCGCCATCAATAAAAATAATGTCAGGCATTTTCTCTTCACTAGTCACTTTGCTGTAGCGTTTATCTAATGCAAAGGCCATAGCAGCATAATCATCGCCAGGGGTAATGCCATGCACGTTATAACGCCGGTAATCACTTTTTAATGGGCCTTCTTGGTTAAACACCACATTCGACGCCACAGTTTGTTGTCCCATGGTATGGCTAATATCAAAGCATTCAATACGAGATATACCATTAGGTAGCTCAAAGACTTCATTCAATGCTGAAAATCGAGCTTGCATAGATTCTTTGTGAGAGTTTCGTGTCATTAATGCTGTCGCCGCATTGGTACAAGCCAACTTCAGATACTGGGCACGTTCAGTGCGAACATTATGCGACATTTTAACATCATGCTCTGCCTGCTCTATAATCACTCGAATTATGTCTTCTTGGCTTTCAATCGCCTCAGGAATAATAATTTCTTTAGGAACAGCGCCTAAGTTAAGATCATTACCAATATAATGTTGACTAATAAACGCGGCAATTATCTCAGCATCGCTCGTATCAACAGGCACAGTGGGGAAATAACTTTTACTGCCTAATATTTTATGATCACGAATAAATAATAAATGAATACAAGCTTGAGATTTATGACGATGAAGCCCTATTACGTCCATTTCTGCGGCAGAGCCACTCACAAATTGTTGTTGCTGTACTTTACGTAATGTCGATATTTGATCTCTATATTTTGCCGCCAGTTCGAAATGTAGAGTTTTGCTAGCGTTTTCCATGTTCTCAACTAGGTGCTCAATAACTTTTGAGCTTTTCCCTTTAAGAAACAGTTTCGCTAACTGAACCTGCTTTTGATAATCTTCAGGCGATATTTTATCTACGCAAGGCGCTGAACATCGACCGAGTTGATACTGTAAACATGGTCGACTACGGGCGCGGTAATAACTGTCTTCACATTGACGCAATGGAAAAAGCTTTTGCATAAGGCGCAAGCTTTCCCAAACTGCACCTACGGTAGGATAAGGCCCGAAGTAATCTCCCTTAACTTTTTTACCGCCGCGATGCAGACCTAATTTTGGATGTTTGTGATCGGTAATCAACAAATAAGGATAAGATTTATCATCGCGCAGTAAAATATTATATTTGGGTTGGTATTTCTTAATATAATTATTTTCAAGGATCAGCGCTTCGCCTTCCGTATGGGTAACGGTAACGTCTATAGCTGAAATCTGTTTTACTAAAGCGCGGGTTTTATTACTGCCAACATCTTTTCGAAAATAACTCGCTAAACGTTTTTTTAACTGCTTAGCTTTACCGACATAAATAACAGTTTGGGTTATATCGTACATACGATAAACCCCTGCTTGTTCAGAAACAGCGGCTAGAAAGGCTTTATGATCAAATAATGTTTCATAATTTGATAGGCTCTGGTCAGACAATGCTACAAAACTTCGGTTTTTAACATGCCATGACGAATTGCTAAATGCGTTAACTCAACATCGTTACCAACATTAAGCTTTTCAAACATGCGGTAGCGATAGCTGTTAATAGTTTTGGTACTTAGTACTAATTGTTCAGAGATATTCGGTACTTTTTCGCCCCTTGTGATCATCAGCATTATTTGTAATTCACGTTCAGACAAACTACTAAAAGGGTTTTCATCAGGAGACTTAAACTGACTTAACGCCATTTGCTGAGCAATTTCTGGCGTTATATAACGTTGACCGCTATTAACAGCACGAATAGCATTAATCATTTCGTCTGGGCCAGCACCTTTAGTTAGGTAACCTGCCGCGCCAATTTGCATAACTTTGGTAGGAATTGGGTCTTCGCAATATACGGTTAATACAATCACTTTAACGTCAGGCGCATAACGGATAATTTTTTTCGTGGCTTCTAAACCACCAATGCCTGGCATGTTCATATCCATCAGAACCACGTTAGGTTCGACTTTACGACAAAACTGAACGGCTTCCTCGCCTGTTTTGGCTTCACCAATCACCTTAAGTCCTTTTACTTCGTCTAGGATTTTTCGTATTCCAGTACGAACCAACTCGTGGTCATCAACTAACAAAACATTTATCAAAGCAAGTTTACCTTATGAATACTTTATAAAAAGTAGCGGAGTAAAGACAAAATAATATAGCGATTAAGCTGTTAACACAATCAAAATTCGAGCCGAACTATTAATTTAGTACACAAAGCGCACAAATGCTGATTTTTATAACAAAAACTACAGGTCGTTTTTATTTAGCCAGTTATTTAATAAGCCAATTTGGCCATTTTTATATGCTGCATAAGTTAAACGCACGGCATTACTTAAAATAATACTGTCGTTCCATTTTGTTTGTTCTGCAATCAATTCGTAGCATTTTTGAGCTTCTGGAGAAAGATAACCGCGCATTTCTTTTTTACCTTTGTCTTTTTGTCGCTCACGATAACGCTTTTGTTTTTCTGCATTAGTTAATGCTTTCTTTTTATTATCCATCAATTACTTACCTAATTTCATTTTAAAACGTTACCGGTTACGCATAACTAATTCTGGCAAATTTAACCGGCTTTGTTAAGTAAAATATAGATTTATTTAACTGTTCGGAGTTGTTTAGCGTACAAGTGTTCGCTAAAGTAACGGCTTTGAAATTATTAATAAATTTAAGTGATCACATGGAACAACAAAACTCGTTCTCGAAAGAAGACCTAGTAAAAGCAGGTACTGGTGAAATGTTTGGCCCTGGCAACAGCCAGTTACCTTCTGACAATATGTTAATGATGGATAGAATTATTAGCATAAACGATGATGGCGGTGAGCATGGCAAAGGCGAAATTATTGCCGAATTAGATATAACCCCGGATCTGTGGTTTTTCGATTGTCACTTTAAAGGCGACCCAGTAATGCCAGGTTGTTTGGGCTTAGATGCTATGTGGCAATTAACCGGTTTCTTTCTAGCATGGTCAGGTGGTCCAGGTCACGGACGTGCTTTAGGTGTAGGAGAAGTTAAATTCACTGGCCAAATTCTACCAACAGCGAAAAAAGTAACTTATAAAATTACGCTAAAGCGCGTAATTAAGCGTAAACTCTTTATGGGCATTGCTGACGGCACCGTATCTGTAGATGGCCGTGTAATTTATACAGCTAAAGATTTAAAAGTGGGTTTATTTACTGATACCACTAAATTTTAATGAAGAGCTAACCTAGTTTTTTCATTAAACATAAAAAGCCAGCATTCACGCTGGCTTTTGTGTTTCTAATTACCGGGTAATTAATCTTAATTAACGTAGAGTCCCCAGTAGTAAGAACACAAATCTAAAACACAGCAAAGAGATATCACCACCAAGGGACTTCGTCCTGCACCGAGAAGAACAAGAAACATTAAAGTAAGACCTTACCCATATTCACTTTTCTTATCACTAATCACTGCTCGGTGTAGCGCAAAGCGCCTCGGTGCCTCGGTGGTAGAAGCCCTTAATCCCTTAAGCTCTTAATTTTTTAAATACAAAGAGTACTCAATGGTAGAAACATTTAATCATTTAACTTCTAACACAATAGTGCGAAAACGAAAAAGCCAGCAATTACGCTGGCTTTTGTTCATCAAATATTTACAGCATATTAGCGCTATAAATTAACTATTAGCAATACGTTCATCGACAACAGCTATCGCTTGATCAATTCTAGCTAATACTTTTTGTTGATCTAACAACGCTAAAGTAATATCTAATGAAGGAGAATTACCACCACCAGTTGCAGCAACACGTAAAGGCATACCGACTTTCCCCATACCGACTTCAAGTTCAGTCGCCGTATCATTAATTGCGGCATGAATTGGTGCTGGTGACCAATCAGTTAAGGCAGCTAACTTCTCTTTTACTAACAACAATGGCGCTTTAACTACTGGACGTAAGTGTTTTTTAACAGCACTGGCTTCAAGTTCAGTAAAATCTTCATAGAAGTAACGGCTAATTTCTGCCATCTCTTTCAATGTTTTAACACGATCTGCCTGTATTTTAACTATTTCAGCAAGCGCCGGGCCATTTTCAATGTTAATGCCCTGTGCTTTCATATGCCATTCTAGGTGAGTAGCAACATAAACAGGATCGAGTGTTTTCATGTAATGCTGATTAACCCAAATAAGTTTATCTGTGTTAAAACCAGAAGCAGCACGATTACAATCTTTAAGATCAAATAATTCAATCATTTCTTCACGAGAGAATATTTCTTTATCGCCATGTGACCAACCTAAACGCACTAAGTAATTAAGAAGCGCTTCTGGTAAATAACCGTCATCACGATATTGCATTACGCCAACTGCACCATGACGTTTAGATAAACGTTTGCCGTCATCACCTAATATCATAGGAATATGAGCATATTCAGGTACAGTTGCACCTAAGGCTATTAAAATATTAATTTGTTTTGGTGTGTTACTAATATGGTCGTCACCGCGCACAACATGAGTAACTTTCATATCCCAATCGTCAACCACAACAGTTAAGTTATAAGTAGGCGTACCATCAGAACGTGCAATAATTAAATCGTCAAGTTGCTCATTACTTATAGTAATGTCACCTTTTACCATATCTTTAATAACAACATCGCCATTTAATGGGTTCTTAAAACGAATAACATAAGGTTTATCTTCTGGGTAATCAGAACGGTCACGCCACAAACCATTGTATTTCTCAATTTCGCCTTTTGCTTTAGCCTCTTCACGCATAGCATCCACTTCTTCAGCAGTGCTATAACAACGATAAGCATTGCCAGAAGCAAGAAGTTGTTCAATTACTTCCTTATAACGGTCAAAACGTTCAGTTTGAAAGTATGGGCCATGAGTCCAAGGTAAATCCAACCAATTCATGCCGTCCATAATCGCATCTACAGAAGCTTGGGTTGAACGCTCTAAATCAGTGTCTTCGATTCTAAGAATAAAATCGCCGCCATTCTTTTGCGCATAAAGCCAACTATATAAAGCAGTACGTGCACCACCAACATGTAAATATCCTGTTGGGCTAGGGGCAAATCGAGTTGTTAAAGTCATAAAAATCTCAATGATGTATATCTCTGTCTAAGTAAGTAAAGAAATTAAACAAAGGTTATTAAAAAAGTTGTCGGCATTTTATCAGGCACACGCAGGAAATACACCTTTCACATGTTAAATTTATTATCGTGCTACCTCGAAAATTGAAAATAAAGCACACAAAACCACCACTCTGTCGAATTTTAAAGCGTTCGAGCTAAATAGTTAAAAAAAATATAAAAAATTACCGACTTTTGGTTGACAGCTTTTTCGATCTCCCTATAATACGCCCCCACAGAGAAGGACGATTAGCTCAGTTGGGAGAGCACCGCCCTTACAAGGCGGGGGTCACTGGTTCAAGCCCAGTATCGTCCACCACTTTTATTTATAAACTACAAACACCTAAAACAAAAAATTAAAGCACCTTCTGCTCTTTATCACCCGCACCGAATCACTAATTCATGTCCAGTGTCTTACAGCAAATTTATTTAAAACTAAAAATATTAAGTCACACACTTATAAAAATTCTGGAATAACTAAATGTTTCTTTTCAATTAAAATTACTCGGCTTAACTAACGATGTACCTAATACATAATAAATGCTAGTTTTGTGCTAATTCGACTGAAATAGGGTTTTCACGTGTTTAAATATTTCTTTTCTTTGAGCTTATTGTTATTCATCAACTTAAGTTATGCAACCGAACTAAAGCCAGTATCTGAAAAGCCTAACATTATTGTCATTATGACAGATGATCATGGCCAATGGGCGCTAGGCTCATACGAAAAACGCATGAAAACACCTAATTTAGATTACTTAGCTGATCAAGGCGTTATATTCGACAATGCTATGACGCCGGCGCCTGTTTGTTCGGCTGCTCGGGCGAGTTTTCATACCGGTAAAATGCCTTCTCAACATGGCGTATACGATTTTTTATCTGAAGGTAAAGGTTACGAAAATAAATGGTTGGTCGGTGAAAAATTTCTGGGTGAGCGATTACAAGAGAATGGCTATCGCACAGCATTATTTGGTAAATGGCACGCTAATGAAGCAAGTCCAAAACCTGTAGCGGGGTTTGATCACTGGCTAAGTTATGATGCGTTAAAAGCCGGTTGGAAAAACCAATACAAACATAGAGGGAGTGTTTCTTTTTCAAAAAATGGTCAACCATTTGAATATACAGGTGTACAAGCAAGGTTTTTAACGGCTGAAGCGATTAAATTTATTGACCAAAAGAATAACAAACCATTTTTTATTAACTTAAATTATGTCGAACCTCATGCACCTTTCGAAGATCTTCCAGAGCGGCTTGTTAATCTTTACCGCCCTATTGCACTTGAGATGATACGCGACGGGGGTAATTCTGACCTTATGCTTGGGAGTAATTATTCATCAGTACCCAAAAATCATCCTGAAGCACTGGCACAGTACTTAGCGGCGATTAGCCTTATTGATGAACAGCTAGGTCATATTATGGATGCTTTGGAGGGACGTGACTTATTAAAAAACACCGTTATTGCGTTTGTTTCTGATCATGGTTTATTAATGGGCCAATATGGCTTGTATGGCAAAACAAATGCTTCATTTCCTTATAACTTCTATGAGGAAACCATACGTATACCTTTTATAGTTTACGGGCCAGAAGCACTTATTCAAGGCAAACAATCCCGTGGTGAATTTGTTGATTTACTCGATTTACATAATACAATTTTAGATTTTTCTGGCGACAAAAGTTTCACTAAAGCACAAGGCCCAGGTCGTTCAATTAAGCCCTTACTTAAGGCAGAACGTGTAACAAACTGGAAACGCTACCAAATAATTGAGCGTGGCAATGCCCGCATGATTACCGACGGCCAGTGGAAATTGGTCCGTTATTACAAAAAAGACGCTAGTGTTATTGATCATTGGTATGATTTATCGCATCCCATGAAAGAGCGGTTTATTACTGAGCCCCCTCGTAAAGCAATTGTCTTGAAGATGACAACTGAACTAGATGCGTTCTTTGAAAAATACAGCGACCCAGCTCATTCAGGTAAAAATATTTGGCAACAACCTAGACCTAATTTCAATAGTGAAAATCTGATGGAACAATCTTTATGGCAATAGTTTTTGTTTAAATAACCTTGCACTTGTCGATATAATTTAAATAAAAACAAGCTCTGGAGAGCGTTTATACACAGGGCATATTTTAATGACTTTGTGCCAAATATTTTCTTTGGCATTTGTATTACCTACATACTCAGCCAACCAGGCTAAATGAGCTCTGGCTTGAAGGCTATAAGAAGCCTCTTTTTGAATAAATTGAGTAACTTTGCTACTAATATCAATTAATAAAATGTTGTTTTTAGATAACTTGTGCAACTTTACTTGGTAATACAATTTAAATAGCTCGTCGCTAAGTACGGCATTTTTTAAAAGTTCGTCACGCTCAAGTTGCCTTAATGCTTTTGTATAATAAAAAGCAGCGTTTTTAGGTTGTTCTAGCCTCAAATATACTTCTGCTAAACTTGCCCATGTTTGATGAATAGAGATATCAGGTTGTTGCTTTATAGCATGCAACTTTTGTTCTAATGCTTGTTGGTATTGATGTTGAAATAAATAAACTGTGCCTAAATTCTCATAACCAAGATAATTATCTTTTACGTTTTCAATCAGATCATGATAAGTATTTTGGGCTTGTTCTAGCTCATCGAAACAAAGTTGCATTGTACCTAAGTTAGCTAATATAACCTCATGCTTTACCACGTTAGTCGCTGCGAGATAATATTTTTTTGCGTTATAAATATCGCCAACACTAAAGTAAAAGTTACCTAATGTATTGTAAGCACGCCAATGGTTGTTTGCGAGTGAAATAGCCTGAGAAGCATACCCTTCAATATATTGGGTTAAACCTTCTTCTGATGAATAACTGCGATTAAAAACGAAAAACATCTCTGCTGCTACTGCCAACAAGTCAGCGTTATAAGCGTTGTTAAGTTTGAGGCTTTTTATCAACTCAAGTGCTTTAGGTATTTCTCCTGTTCTAGCATAAAGCTCTGCTTGAGCACTTTTTAGTGAGCTACTATTCGAATTTACTAATGCTCCTTTTTTGCAGAATTTAGCCGCGTTTTCAAGAGTGGCTGTTTCATCTTTCATCCAACTTATACGAACATAAGCTCGGCATAATTCAGCCATTGCATCAACAAAGTTGTTATCTAAAGTTATCGCTTTTAATAAATGTGATATCGCCTTTTTGTAGCTTTGAGCACTATGACTAATAAAAAGTAAATTTTTACCTGATAGATAATAGTTAAGTGCTTGCTCTGATTGAGATAACATTGCATTAATAGGCTCACCATTTATAAACTTTATTGTGTTTTGGGCTAACGCATTTGTTAAGCTGGCACTAGCTGCTTTCATCTCTGTTGGTCTTATTACTTTTTGCAATAATATTGATGTATGCGATTTAGAACGAATTTTAGCTTGAATAATTTGATAATTTTCACCAGGTGTTACTGAAAAAGAAATTACTGCATGTGCTTGCCATTTTATTAATGCCGCTTGGGCTGAAATACTCTCGTTAAGCACTTGTGTTGGCATAATGGCACTAACCTCATCATTGACTTCAAAGTGTTCAACAAAATTTTGAACTAAGTCGGTCATTAATTGATGAGGTTGCACTACGATTAATGTTTTTCCTATTGCACTATGAATACGTGTACTTTCTGGTAAAACATTGTGTTGATGTATAAATAAGGCTGTTAGCACCAATGAAAAAAAAGCTAATAAGATCAAAATAACATTAGTCTGCCAAAATTTCGCTTTCTGGTAAATTGAGCTTTGCTTAGCTGAGGTTATTAACGAGGCATTGTTGGGGATATGTGCGGTATTTTCAGTCGCATTTTTAGCTAAAAGGTTTGGCGATTGGTTACTTATCGTATCATTAAATTGGCTATCATCTTTTGCCAAATAAATTGTATGCGCTGCTACGTTAAGTGCTTTTGCAACTCTCGCTAAGTTATGCGTAGAAACACCTTGCTCACGAAACACTTTATTCACTAAATCTTTCGGGGCTTTACTTAACCCTTCATCGATCAAAATTTGTTGAGCTAAAGCCGCTTGAGTGTCGAAACCACGCGCTAACATTGCAGCTTCTAATTTTTCTCGAGACGCCTTTATACCTCTTTTACGCTTTCTAGGTTCCATGGGTAAACAATTATCCTAGTGATTAGTTTAAAACTCACTAATAAAGTCTAGGTAGTGAATACTTCTTTTGCACGCTTCAAGGCCAATTAATCTTTACTGAATTTAGTATTTTTTATTTGTAAGTTTCAATAATTGCCTTCAACAGACTAATCGTCAGTTAACGCCACTTAAGATTCATTAACTGCATATTTCACTTTTAAGGCTTTGTATAACTTTATTAATTGCCGTATATCTTTTGTGAGGCACTGAAAAATCTTCACTTCATTAACATTAATTTAATCGGCCTAAATTAATGGATGAAAACTCCTGTATGGACATTGAGAGGGATAATATGAAAATTCAAAAACACTTCACCACAGCTATAATAACGAGCACACTTTTCTTATTAACCGCATGTAACAGTACTTCGAATAGTAGCGATGATACTTTAGGCTGGGGAACACGAACAGTGTTGTGTACCGGCGGTGGGCTTGTTGGTGGCTATGTTGGAAAAAAGCTTGCAGAGAAATACTTTGAAAAAACGGGTTCTAAGTATAGTGCTGAGCAAATTGAACTGTATACCAAAGGTTTTCAACTGGGTTTATTTCTTACCTTTTGCAAAATAGCTGATTATGCTGGAAATACTATATATAAAAACCTTTCTGAAGAAGGTGAAAAGCAAAGACGAGAGCAAGTATTGCAAGCTGCAGCATCTGCACAAACAACAACATACAAAGACCCTAGCAACCCTAATTTACATGGAACAGTTAAACCGATTAAAACCTATGCTGAAAGTGCTCTTAATCGTGAATGTGTTGATATTGAAGATACGTTAGCAGATGGTAATAGTTCAGAAAGTGTTTACGTGAAATACTGTAGAAGCCTGCCGAATGGCCCTTACCAACCTGTAACGGTATAAAAACAAAATGCGCTTTCATCATTGGCTAGGATTATTTTTATTGTTTCTATGCTACCCAAGCTTTAGTGCCAATATTACTATAGAGCATAAAGAAAACCGCAAAGTGTTATTTTACAGTGGTCCAGTAAAAGTTGGTGATGCTAGACGTATGCGCTATATGTTAAGCAATAACAGAGTTGATGAGGTATGGCTGAACTCTGGAGGGGGTGTTTTAATAGAAGGAGTAAAAATAGGCCTGATTTTAAGAGAATATGGCACTATGGTTAAGATAAAAAAACAACATCGTTGTGCTAGTGCCTGTACTGTCGCATTTTTAGGAGGAGTAATTCGATCAGTTGAACCTAATGGTAGGTATTTAGTACATGCCTACTCTCGGTATAAAGATAAATTGCCAACCCGTAAAGGAGAATCTCAAGCAGCATTAAAACGTCGAATTACTACCGATCCTAAAGCGTTTCTCTTACAACTATCTAATGAACAAATGCGAAGCATTGCCGTTATGTGGGCAAGCCGTTTATTTGTTTATTATCGTTTAATGATTCAACCTGAACCACGTGCCAAACGCTATACCGTGATTGACTCCACTGAAGAAAGAAATATAAAACGTGCGTTAACGCGATACGGTAATAAAGCATATGAACTTTATCAAACAAAAATACTGAGCAATGATATAAAGCGTATAACAAAAGAAGGTGTTAGTGCTGCCCATGAAATTGCCATGCGCATAGAGCGCGACGCAATGAAAGTAATGCTAACGGGTTTAAAGAACTTAGAACAACAAAACTATTTAAAAAACCGTGCCCCTGAAGCTATTCGAATACTGAGTACCATGTTTGAAAGTCGAATACTTGCAACCAGTGATTTAAGTTTAGAAACGCTCTCAGAATATGGATTTACTAATGTCCCTTTTAGCCAATAACACAGTAAAATATCTAACAACTATTTGCATCATTTGTTTTGCAGGCTGTAAAAGTACCGCTTTAGATAATAATTTAGATACACAAATATTAGCTTCAGGGTCAAAAATTGAATTTAATTGGCAAGACACCCACCCTTTTGCTAAAGATTACGCAAGTCAGCAAATTGTATTAGTTGCAGAATATGTTGAAGTATCGCTTGATGGCGCAACTAAACCCGTAAGACAAGTTATTTCCCGCTCTAACAACCGTTTAACCGAAATTAATAAAAAAATATTTACCTTACCATCAAGCATGCCTTCACGTGTAAATACTCCAAATATTTGCCTGTACTTACAAATGAATCGTCAAGCAATTCCTATTCGCGCAGCTAATAATGCTGACACTGCACGCTTTAGTTACCCTGCGTGGCAAACGTTAGTAGCTGGCAATACAAATCAACAGATTATTTCACAAAACCTAAAAGTGGCTGAAAGAAACTTAACTACGGCTGAAGAAAATATTGATAGAGCTTTAGCACAACAAAATCAAGCTATCGATGATTTTAATGAACAATTATCACATGATAATACAGCACAAAGCCCGATGATATATGACGCCAAAGATTGTCAGCATATTAATGTAAATACAAAAAAATTAATTCAACCTAGAGATATTATTGCACCGAATAAAAGGCAGTCTACTGCATTTAATATATGTGCTGCTCGTGCATACAATAGCGTGAAGTACGCGAAACAAATTAGCAGTAAAAAAATACCTGCGGTTAAATTATTGCCTTTTTCTATTAAATTTAATCAACAAAATTTATCCAAAGTCATCGCTAATTTTGATAAAAACCGATTAGAACAATTTAAAGTTTTCCATCAAACTTACGAACACTTTTTAAAGAACATTGCTCAAAGTTATACACCAGAGTTAGGTAGTAAAAATGATATATTACCGATTAGCGAATATAACTTTCAATTACAATCACAAGCTTATTCTGCTCTTATCTCTAAAAATGCATTAACCCAGGAACAGATTAATATTGTAAACGAAGTTTATAGTAATGAATTAGAAGAGTTTAAAAGTTGTGTTATTGAGGGACAAAACCAACTAAAAACTAAATTTGAAGCATGGGAAATTAGAAAAAAAGCTTATCCAAATAGAATTAAAGCTAGAAAATCTTTTTTAAAAGAAAAGTGTGATAATTTATTCTCGCAAAACAAGCAGCAATTACAAATATTAAAGCGACAAGAAACCGCAGCAGATAAAGAGCTTACAGCATTAAAACAACAGTTTCAGCAATCCAACAATACCATTGCGCTAAGCGATAGCAACCTGATATTAAATGGCAAAACCTGTCAAATTCAATAATATAACCTGAATTCTTAATAAGCAGCACTTGCTCAATGCTCCTTTTTAAGCCATTACCTGCGTTAAAACGTCGATAAATAGTAATATAAGTTAACGTTAATAGATAAAATCATTTAAAAATATTTTATTACGATGAATTAGCTTGCACGACAGCGTTAACTAACTCCGTTATAATAGTTTTTTATTTCAATTTTAAAGCCCCATATGACAGACACTATTCAACATATTGATGTTTCAATTCAACCTATAGAACTATGTAAACTATTAAAAATTGCCAACATGGTTGGTGGTGGTGGTGAAGCAAAAATAGTGATCAGCGAGGGTTATGTATTATTAAATAACGAAGTTGAATTTCAAAAGCGTAAAAAAGTCTACCATGATGATATTGTAGAATTTAATGGTGAAGTTATTCAGGTTAATGTAGTGAAACTTGATAAAGAAGCTTCGCCTATAACAACAAAAATAAAAGCCGAGAAAACACTTACCAAACAAAGTGCGTTTAAGAAAACTAAGAATAAAAAAGCTAAAACCGATAACCAGCAACAAGCTGCTCAAGTAAATGATACTCCCCGTTCAAAACGTAAACCAATTTCTTTTTAAATACATTTTGAGCTCTTTTTATAGTAAAAACTTAAGGTATTTAACCACGAGTTCTTTGCTTTGCAAGAGACAAAAAGAATAAAGTAGGGTCAGATACACATTAAATTTTAGTCGCCTGATATCCTCTAAAACGAGCAGCATAGCCAAACTATGGGCTAAATATTCCCTCTTTTACCATTACCCTAAACACCAAAATCAATTAATGTGTATCTGACCCTACTTTATACTAAGCAGACGTTTGCATTAATTAATAACTGGCAAGCGAAACAGTAAATACTTTAGCAGGTTATGTGTAGTTATAATGAATAAACTGTCTTGGCGTTAATTATAGCTTTAATGCCTTAGAGTTTTTTTTGCCAGAATACAGCTTGGCCCATTTTTGGATCAAGCTCATAGCCGCTAAATCCTACTTTTTCATAAGCCTTTTTTGCAACAACATTTCCTTCAAGTACTTCTAAGGTTAATTTACAACAGCCTTTATCAATAGCAATTTGTTCCACGTAATCAAATAAATACGTGGTTAGGCCGCGCCCTCTAAATTCTTTAAGCACAACAATATCATGAAAATTAATTAAGGGTTTTGCACTAAATGTTGAAAAACCTTCCACACAATTTGCTAACGCTGCAACTTTATCATCTACATAACACAATACGCTGAAAACATTATTTTGCTGTTGTAACTTCTCAATTAAATTATGCTGTGCATATGTTGACAAGCTTTCACCGCCCCCCATGGGATCAAGGGCGTATGCAGACAAACACATCATTACATCATTTGCCTGTTGCTTGTTATAATAATCCGCGGTTATTACAGATACATTCATATAAATCTCCTTTGTACGATACAAATAATAAATACATTGTTCAGCTAGACGCGATACTTTGGCAATCCCCGTACTTAACACAATATCATGCTAAGTGACGATAAAATAAACTCAGCCGCTTATTTGCCTTACCCCGATATAATTATCCGCGAATAATACTATAGCCTGAAAGTGTTATTTGCTAGGCTAGCGGCATTATTATCATTTTAGTTTACAAAGAAGAGTTTAATATTATGACCAGACTTAAATTGCCGCTTTGGGCATTTTTAACATTGCTTATTAACCCTGTAGTTTATGCAGCAACGCAAACTCAGTTAAGTGCAATACCAGTGCCTGTTAGCAATAACGGTGTGGCACAAGTTAAAGTAAACAACAATTGGTACTGGATTTCGTTTAGTGGTTTAGGGAACAACAAAGGCTATCAAGATGTACATAATCGTACTTTTGCTTTTGATGTTAGTAAAAACAAATGGTTGGAAAAATCACCGGTACCAATAGCAAAGCCTATTAACGGTTTAGTAGGACGTTTAGCGAGTGTAGCAACAGCTATTAATGAAACGGCTTATGTTTTTGGTGGCTACACGGTCGCTAAAGATCATAGTGAAGTTTCGGTGCCCGACGTTTATGCTTATCATGTATTAAGCGATAAATACCAAGCTTTAGCTCCTATGCCTGTACCTGTTGATGACAGTATTGCCCTGCCTTATAACAATCGATATATCTACTTAATTAGTGGTTGGCATAACGATGGTAATGTAAATTTAGTGCAGGTATATGACATTAAAACCGATAAATGGCAACAGGCATCACCGTTTCCTGGCAAGGCGGTTTTTGGCCATGCTGGCGGCATTGTTGATAATACTATATTAGTTTGCGATGGCGTTAGAGTTGACGTACACCTTAATAAACGTCGAAGTTATGCAGCAGAAACAGCCTGCTATCGAGGTGAAATTGATAGCCAAACTCCTCATAAAATTGCTTGGTTTAAGGTTGAACACCCAACAGGCGAGTCTCGTTATCGTATGGCCGCAAAAGGTATAGTTAATAATACAAACAACAAAGAAATAGTCTTTGTAGGTGGGAGTAACAACCCATATAACTACAATGGTATTGGCTATAACGGTATGCCTTCAGAGCCAAGCAATCAAATATGGCGTTACAACATTAAAACTGCACAATGGCAAATAACCACCACGGATACTGTAACCATGGATCATAGAGCTTTGTTAGAATTAAATGGCGAGTTATTTACCTTAGGTGGTATGGGTAAAAAACAACAAGTTCTTAATACGATTAATCGTTATTAACTAAGCTTATCAATAATATTTACCTATTGGGCAATTAAAACCTTTTTCGTGTGAAATTGCCCTGATAGAATACACCTCATATTTATACTCGCTTACTAATGGAATTTTTTCTCAATGCGTACAAGCCAATATTTACTTTCAACTTTGAAAGAAACCCCTGCTAGCGCTGAAGTTATCAGTCATCAATTAATGTTACGTGCAGGTTTAGTACGTAACGTCGCATCAGGTTTATATACTTGGTTGCCCACCGGCTTAAAAGTTTTACGCAAAGTTGAAAACATTGTTCGTGAAGAAATGGAACGTGCAGGTTCACTTGAAGTATTAATGCCAATGGTACAACCGGCAGACTTATGGGAAGAGTCTGGTCGTTGGGAAGATTACGGCCCAGAACTTCTGCGTATTAATGACCGCCACAATCGCTCGTTTGTTTTAGGACCAACGCACGAAGAAGTGATCACTAAACTTGTTGCGAACGAAATAAACAGCTACAAACAGCTACCGCTAAACGTATTTCAAATTCAAACTAAATTTCGTGATGAAATACGTCCTCGTTTCGGCGTTATGCGTGGTCGTGAATTTTTAATGAAAGATGCCTACTCGTTTCATTTAGATAGTGCGTGTTTAGACAAAACTTACCAAGCAATGTTTGACGCTTATTGTCGTATTTTCGACCGTTTAGGTTTAGATTACCGTCCGGTAATTGCTGATACTGGCTCTATCGGTGGCGAAGCGTCACATGAGTTTCACGTGTTAGCTGATTCAGGTGAAGACGACATCGCCTTTAGTGATGGCTCTGATTTTGCAGCAAACGTTGAAAAAGCTGAAGCTTTAGCACCAGCAGGCGATCGAGCTGCACCGACACAAACGATGACAGAAGTTGCAACACCTAATGCTCGTACAATAGACGATGTTGCTAAATTATTATCGATTGATGCCACAACCACAGTTAAAACACTGTTAGTGCAAGGTACATCAACAAAAGAAAACGAAACGCCGATTGTTGCGCTAGTATTACGTGGCGACCACCAATTAAATGAAGTTAAAGCCGAGAACCTAGCACAGATTGCTTCACCATTAACTTTTGCGACCGACGAACAGCTTGTCGCTGCTGCAGGCTGCAATGCAGGCTCTATTGGCCCTGTAGGTTTAAACATCGAAGTTATTGTTGATAGAAGTGCCGCGCACTTAGCTGATTTTGTGTGTGGCGCAAATAAAGACGACGTGCATTTAACCGGTGTAAACTGGGATCGTGATACCACAAGTTACACTGTTGCCGATTTACGTAACGTTGTTGCTGGTGACCCTAGCCCGTGTGGACAAGGTAATATAGAAATAAAACGTGGTATTGAAGTTGGCCATATTTTCCAACTTGGTGATAAATATGCACAAGCAATGAATTGTGGCGTATTAACTGAAGCAGGTAAAAACCAAATTTTAACCATGGGTTGTTACGGCATTGGTGTTTCACGTATTGTGGCTGCAGCTATTGAGCAAAACCATGATAAATATGGTATTAAATGGCCTGCTGCGATTGCACCATATCAAGTAGCGGTTGTGCCAATGAACATGGCAAAATCTGCACGGGTTAAAGAAACCGCAGAGGCGTTATACGAGCAGCTACAAAGCGCCGGCATTGAAGTTATATTTGACGATCGTAAAGAGCGCCCTGGTGTAATGTTTGCCGATCACGAATTAATAGGTACACCATTGTTACTTGTTATTGGTGAACGTAATTTAGACAACCAAGAAATTGAAGTGAAGAACCGTATTACTGGTGAAAAGTCGATGTTAGCCATTGCCGATGTAATGTCGCTATTTGCTTAATATTTATTTTTACGCACTTTTGTAAATAAAGAAAGAAAACGGCTTTGCATAACTTGCAAGGCCGTTTTTATTTAGGTATTAACTGATACTTAAGTAAGTTTACCCAATCTCTGCACAACTCGATACAACTCGATACAACTCGATACAACTCGATACAACTCTGCTAGCAATCACATTTATCCCAATAAATCACGCGGTCAAACAATTTTGCCATATTTATCGATAATGCTTTAAACGTGGTTATCGGCTTAGCATCGGCTTGGAAACACTGCCAAATAAATTGATGACAATTGTTATTAAACAAATGATAATTAATTACCTGATAAATTTGTTCAATTGCTTTTTGTGCGGCTAATTCACTCACCAAAGGCCTACCTAATGAATCACAGGCAATAAAAATTCCATCTCCGGAGCGTGTTTGAGTAAACCTTTGCACAGATACTGCTTTAATTAAACCATTACCATCAACTTCAACAATAGTATTGTCACCAATCCAAATTCCACTGTGCTCTAAAACCCCACCAATACCACAACAAACAATCGCCCCAACCTCAGGTTTAACAAGTTGTTCAGTGTAAAACATATCAGTAGGATAGATAGCAATTGGCGACTCATGTCTTTCAAGATCAGCAAGAGTTTTCGCTCGAAAGTTATTAGCACGATAACCTTGTTGACGTTTTCTATCATCAGCCAATGTTTTTACGGCTAAAGCAGAAGCGGCAGCACCTAGCCACAATAAAGGTAAAGGCATTATTAGTCTCCTCGTTAGTGTAAATTTTCCTGAATGTATGCCCGAAAAATTCCTCTTAATAACAAGATGGCGTAATTATTCACTATTTACTATAAAAAAGTTGCAAGTAACTGTTTCAAAATTGGCTAATATTCGCAACAATGGGATTAAGAACATTAATTTAAATAACGTACATTCAATGACTATCAGTTTTGCTTTAGCTTCATTTTCTGTTTCATATTAACGAGCACGGTAACGTTAATTCACTTTTATCATTTATAAGACCGCCATTATGAAAATTATCAATAAATCTTCAAAATTAAAAAACGTATGCTACGAAATTCGTGGACAAATAGCTGCTGAGGCCAAACGTTTAGAAGATGAAGGTCATAAAATTTTAAAACTCAACATTGGTAACCCTGCCCCATTCGGTTTTGAAGCTCCCGATGATATTTTAAAAGATGTTATTCGCAACTTACCCACGGCCCAAGGGTATTGTGAATCAAAAGGTATATACCCTGCACGTGTAGCTGTAATGCAGTATTTTCAACAAAATGGCATTTTAGATGTTAGTGTTGACGATATTTATATTGGTAATGGTGTTAGCGAACTTATTGTTATGGCCATGCAAGGCTTGTTGAACGACGAAGATGAAGTGTTAATTCCAGCACCTGACTACCCCTTATGGACAGCAGCAGTTGCGCTTTCAGGTGGTGAGCCAATACATTATCATTGTGACGATGAAAACCACTGGTTTCCTGACTTAACAGATATGGCGAATAAAATAACACCTAAAACCAAAGCCATAGTGTTAATAAACCCAAATAACCCCACTGGCGCAGTTTACAGTGAAGAAATTCTTCAAGGTATTATCTCGCTTGCGCGTGAACATAATTTGATCATATTCAGTGACGAGATTTACGATAAAATTCTTTATGATCAAGCTAAGCATATTCCAACGGCAAGCCTAGCAAATGACGTACTCATTATTACTATGGGTGGATTATCTAAAAACTATCGCATAGCAGGATTCCGCGCTGGTTGGATGGTTGTTTCTGGTCCTAAATCTCATGCCGAAGATTATTTAGAAGGTTTAAATATACTTGCTTCAATGCGCTTATGTGCCAATGTGCCCTGTCAACATGCTATTCAAACAGCACTGGGTGGCTACCAAAGTATTAACGAACTCATTCATGGCGATGGTCGTTTACTCAAGCAACGTAACTTAGCACACAAAATGATAAATGAGATTGACGGTCTTTCTTGCCACCCTGCAATGGGCGCTTTGTATTTATTCATTAAAGTGGATCAAGAAAAGTTCAACATCAGCAATGATGAAAAAATGATATTAGATTTACTCAAGCAAGAAAAAATATTGCTCGTACATGGCAGTGCTTTTAATATTCAACAAAAAAATTACTTTCGTTTAGTGTTTTTACCGCATGTATATGAATTAAAACAAGCAATGGAAAGGCTAGCTAACTTTTTTAGCACTTACCGCCAATAATTTTTAATACTTATTTATAGTTTTACTTAAGGTTTTAATATGCAAAGTACTTTTCTCGCTTGGATGTTTAGAATGCCACTTATCAAACGCTGGGCATTAATGTTTTGCGTTAAACCAGAGAATGTTGCAGAACACTCTCATCAGGTAGCGATTGTTGCGCATTTATTAGCGGTAATTAAAAATGAAAAATTTTCAGGAAACATAAATGCCGATAAAGTTGCTACCGTTGCACTTTATCATGAAGCTAGTGAAACAAGGTTTGGTGACATTGTAAGTCCAACCAAATATGCAAACCCAGAGATCGCACGTGAGTTTAAAAAAATAGAATATATTGCGGAAAAACAATGCCTTGAGTCTTTACCTGAAGAGTTTCAAGCTGTTTTTTCAGATATTATTGTGCAAGATAATGTAGACGAACAATACAAAAAAATTGTTAAAGCCGCCGACATTTTAGTAGCGTATATTAAAGCACTTGATGAATTGAACCACCAAAACCATGAGTTTGATCACGTAAAAGAACGTTTAGAATTAAAGTTAACCAGCCTAAAGCAACAAATGCCTGAAGTTGAATATTTTTTGTCGGTTTTCCTTAAATCTTGCTCTACAACAGTAGATAAGCTTACCGAAGTGCAAATTAAAAAATAGTAGCAACGTGCTCCTAGTTAAACATTCATACGCTTATTAAAAATAATTAAATGAGAAAAACCATAAAATATTATGATAAAAAAACATCTAGGCTTTTTGATTAACCTTGTCGCTATAGCGTTATTTATTCCGGGTATATTTTTACCTATGTTTTCGCTAAATATGGCAATGACAGCAAACGTTAGTGGCGCAAAAGTTACCAATACATTAATTGATAAAAACTTATCTTTATTACAGACAGTACAAGAGCTTTGGCAAGATGAACGCTTATTAGTTGCCGCATTAATTTTTGCTTTTTCAATTTGTATTCCAGTGTTCAAGTTTATATTGCTTACCCTAGCTTACATAAAAAAGCATACCAGGCTTGAAGTTATGGTTTATAGCATTATTAGCAAAATTGGTAAGTGGTCGATGGCTGATGTTTTTGTAGTCGCTATTTTCCTTGCTGTGTTATCTACAAATCATGCGGAAACCGCGACACAACAACAAATGGCAATTTTTGGTTTCAAGTTAGACTTTATTATTAGTAGCGAAACTTTGTCTGCTTTGGGGCCAGGCTTTTATTACTTTACTAGCTATTGTTTATTGTCTTTATTAGGCACAGCAATAAGTAGTAGTAGCATTGGTACAAAAGTTTTAGCGACAACAAAATCTTCAGCTGTAATTAAAGCTATTGACGAGTAATAATTAAACTAACCCACCTATTCTAAATAACACTGACTAAAATTAGGCCATGTGGCTCGCGGTGCTAAAGCGCAATAATTTTTTGCTGGTGACGAAAAATACTGATGCAGCTTTTGGGTATTCAGGCCGTTAATTTTTAATAATGTAAAAGTCGTCTCCACGTTTCACAGTTAAGTAAGCACGATTGTACTCGCTGAATATACATATAGGGCGACGGTGCAAAGAGCAATATACATTGCCGTCTGGTTTGAGTTCATCCAGGCTTATATCAGCACCTTGATGTGGGCACTTTGCTGAAATAGTACGATACTCTATTTCACCATTGGCTAGCAGCTGCCGATAGATAACAACAGGCTTTTCTGTGCTTGAATATGGTAACTTCGCCATCGCAAATAGAACATCTTCACGCTGAGTTGTCTTAAGATTTGCAAGCTTAATTTCATCTGCTACCTGGCCGCCTGCTGGGTGGTACTTATCTAATGTTAGCAAAATTACTTCCAAATATTCTTTAGTATAACAAGCTTATATTTTGTCATGTTTATTATCTTATTCAAGTATGATTAATGGTTATGAAGAGCGTAAATATTGCAGGCTAACGGCTTGAAATTATTTTATACTGGCAATAAATAGCAGTTCTTCCATAAAATAATGAATAAACTGGCCACTCTTAGCTATTAATCTCAACTACTAATCTCAGCAACAATATTACAAACACTCAGTTATTTCTGCTAAATGGTTAAAATTTAATACTCTTGAAATTGTCTTAAACAATAAGTAATACTACCTTTAAATAATAAGTAACAATTTCACTAGGTAGCTTTACGTTGAAACAACATTATTATATTTCAGCCTTTATTTTTTTATCGCTTACTATGATACATACCATGTCACTTGCTAGCGATAAAAGCATTAACTTCAGTGTGCCGCCATTCTCACCTTTTAATGGCTTCGATGAGCAGCCAAAATGTAAAGGTGTTGGGGTGCTAGCTATTGAGAAAGTAATTATAAATCTTGAAGAAGATTTCACATTAGCTCTACTCCCATACGCTAGAATTTTAAATTCACTGAAAACAGGTCAGCTTGATCTAGCAATATTATTTAAAAATAATACCGTTGCTGAAAACATTGAATACATTGGCCCACTTTCTATGGCAAAGGTTTTGGTTATTACTCAATCTGGTACCACAGTGAAACATTATAAAGATTTATATCAGCTCGACAGTATTGGGGTTATCAGAAGTGCACAATTTAATAATAGATTTGATCAAGACGAGTTGTTAAAAAAAGTTAACGTAAATAGTTATAGCCAGGCGGTTAAGTTGCTAAAATTAAAGCGCATAAACGCTGTAATTGGCTCTAAAATTGGACTTGAGTATGCTTTATACCATGAAAATATGAGCAATGAATTAATAGCTGATGCTTTTTACATTGGTGACAAAGAGCTAGGATTACACCTTTCAAAAAAGTCGCCTTTAATCAGCAACCTTCCGCTAATAAAAAACGCAGTAAAAAGCGCTTATCAAGCTAATCTTACTGAACAGATTTATAGGCAGCAAATGAATGAGTGTTATTCAAAAATATATTAGTGTGTGTTTTGCCCATGATGCTGGCAACCTGCGGTTTCAATTTGCAATACACTGGTTGTAATATCGAACTGCTCTTTTAAAACACGTTCAACTTGAAAACGACAAATTTCGTCATGTTTCTCTAGTGTACATTGATGTTTTAACACAATATGTGCACCAACAACCACTTCACCATTATCACTTTTTACAATTAAGTTATGCACATTGTCGATATGGTCTACTTGCTGTAAAGCTGTTTCAATTTTTTTCAATGCGGGTAAGCGCACACGGTTGAAAAACAGTCCTTTAATACATTTATAAAGCAACTTAGAGCCGGTAAATAGTACAAATATAGAAATAAGTACGCTAGATAAAGAGTCAACAACCGTCCAACCAGTAGCATAAATAATAATACTGGTGGCAAAAGTCACTATAGTTGACAGTAAATCAAAAAATGTATGTAAAAAAACAGCATATACGTTCACGCTATCTTTGCGGCCTTTATATAAAATATAGGCCGATGCACCATGAAACAAAAAGCCTAACGATGCAACTGAGGACATAACAAAAGTATTTATTTCATGTTCATCATGATGCTCATGACCAAATATTCTGTCGGCACCTTGCAGTAAAATCCAACAACTGATCAAGATATATAACGTGCCGTTAATTAAACCACCTGATAACTCTAACCGTTGATAACCATCACTAAAGGTTCGGCCAAACTTAATCGCTAAAGTTGAGGCTATTAGCGCAATAAACAAAGAACTATTATGCACAAACAAATGCCCTGCATCGGCATATACCGCTAAAGAGTTGGCATAGAAAGCACCGACCAGCTGTAACAGCATAAATACACTGGTAATAGCCAATGCAATAAGTAAACGCCGCTGCGATGCTTTATGGGTAGTAATAGTTGTCATGCGAAAAAGTTAATACTCTCAGTATGGAGATTAATTGAAATTGCTGCGTAATATGTCGTCGAAAAGCGCAGCTGATGTAGTTTTATTTGTTCAAAATAAATAATCAGTACAATTGTACATTAAAAACATTAACTACAATTGTACATTACAGAACATTTTAATTACTGCGCCCAATAAGCTTGGTCTAAGCTGTCTTCGCGTTCAGGTAAACCACGAGATAAACGCGGGGAGTGTTGCACTAATACCTCATAACTTGCTCTGTTAGCATATTTACTCATTTGAGATAATGAAGAATAAGTTAACGCAGGCTGTTGATGTTTACTGGAATTTGAAACTGTGTTTTTATGATAAACATTAGCACTTAAATCATGCAATATTGCAGCAAGCGCTGCATCACCTGCACCGTTAGTATTCTTAATACTTTCAGGGCCGCCCATATAAGGTGCAGAATGTGTATATATGCGAATAGGTTGTTTACAATCTTTTAAGAACATAGGACGAGAATATTCATAACGATTAAATTCATGTATTTCGCCTGAAAGTAATGGATACTCACTTTCTCGTTTAAAGGCATCGTCAACGTAACCTGCCATGTATAAGCCATCTTTTCCAGCAGTACAAATAACCATGTCTACCCAATCTAGGCATTTATTGGCGGCAAGCAGCGGATCTTCAATTTCCGTAATAGCCAAGGCTTCTTCTTCATTCATTGTTAGAATGTTGACATATTTTTGCACAAAATCACGCCAAAATTCAGGCTCTTCTTCGATTAAAAATTTAGTGCCTAACGTTAGTACAACAGGTACACCGGCAGCATTTGCACACTTAACGGCTTTAACAGCAGCTTCAGTCATGGTATCGCCGGGCTGCGTTCGCATTAAATACGAGCTAATAACTAATGCTGAAGCGCCAGCAATTAATGACTCGTCGATAGAGTCAGGATGTAAACGGTTGATTAAGCCAGCATTAATACCAAATGTACGTTCTCCGGTATCATCTATCAATGTAAAGCAGCGACCAATAGGCCCATCTACCGGTTGAAGGTAATTAAGATCAACACGCGATGAAGTATTACTGATAAAACGATAAGCGTAATCACCAACATGAATATTTTTAGACATTACGCCAAGCAATACCGAGCGGTCATCAGCAAGCACAGAATAGTTGTGCATAGTGTTGCCAATTGTGCCACCCGCGAATTCATAATTTATTAGCGATTCATCTTTTAAGCGTTGATAAAGACGCTGAGTAACCTCGTCTGAAATAACTTGAGACATACCACGTTGAAGATCAAACTCATCTAAAAAAGCTTGATCTACTTTCGCTTCTATATCGACTAAAACTTGATCAATACCCACAATGTAATTTTGCTTAGCATTAGCGCTAGCGTTTACTTGGTTTGTTAGTGGGTTTTTATGATCGACAGGGAAATAATGTCTATGTTGACGTCGTCCAGGAAACTTCATGAAGCAATACACGGTTAATGGCAAAAAACGAATTATACCGTATTGCTATTTGGTTTGACCAGAGCACATCACATGAAATAACACAGAAATGTCTATAAGTTTGTACTTATCGCTAAATTGTAATTTCATAGTTGCTTAAAAATTAGCTAAAGAGCGTTTTATAATTCGAAAAAAAGCCTGAATTTACGCTCTATAATTAAAAATAATAACAAGGTCAATGCATTAAAAAATTGTCGTACGACTCGATTTCTCTTTGCATTCTTTTTTGCTCTTTTAACGCTTCAATTTCGCGCCATTTGCGCTTTGATTGCTTACTATTTTTTTTCTGTTGAAACTCAGCATAATCGTCTATTTCATCTAAATACTTTTCTTTATATTGCATAACACGTACTCATTTAAATAATTTGTCTTTAAATTAATAAGTTTGTGTTTCAGTTATTTGAATGAAATATGACAATTTAAATATCCGCTAAATTTATTTAAAACTCACCATGACTTATCTCTTTTAAATTTCCCTTTGAACTGGATTAAGTTAAATTAATGTTTCATACGTATAAAGTGAAAACGAAATAGAGCCAAGTCTCGGTTAATTAATATAAACTTAAATACAAACAGCGCTAATCATTTAAAAGAAAATATGCTTAAATAAACATTATAATGAAAAATAAAGAATTAAGCCTATTGGAGAACATATATGACAGAAAATAAAAAATATCGTTTAGTAACTAGAAGTGATTTCGATGGCTTAGTTTGTGCAATATTACTCAAGCATATTAATTTAGTTAACGACATTCTTTTTGTACACCCAAAAGATATGCAAGATGGCGTTATCCCTATTGGCTCTGACGATATTTCAACTAACCTTCCTTTTGTTGAGGGTGTACATATCGCTTTTGATCACCATCATAGCGAAACCATACGCAATGAAAAAAGTGATAATCATGTTATAGACCCTAAGGCACCATCAGCGGCACGTGTTGTTTATGATTATTACGGTGGCGCGGCAACATTTCCAAAAGATTGGGATAGTATGATGGCAGCCGTTGACAAAAGTGATTCAGCACAATTTAACATGGAAGAAGTGTTAAATGCTAAAGGCTGGGATTTACTTAATTTCATTATGGATTCTCGCACGGGTTTAGGCCGATTTAGAGATTTTAGAATTTCTAACTATGAGCTTATGATGGCTTTAATCGAGTTTGGTAAAGATCATGATATTGACCAGTTACTTGAATTGCCAGACGTAAAAGAACGTACTGAGCTTTACTTTGAACATGAAGAAAGCTTTAAAGAACAAATTATGCGCTGTGCAACCGTACACGGTAATTTAGTGGTTTTAGATTTACGCGACGAAATAATTATTTACTCTGGTAACCGCTTTGTCATTTACGCCTTATTTCCACAATGTAATATTTCAATTCACATTATGTGGGGCCTTAAAAAACAAAACACCGTTTTTGCGACAGGTAAGTCTATTTTTGACCGTAGTTCAAAAACGAATGTTGGCGAATTAATGCTTAAATTTAATGGCGGTGGCCATAATGCCGCAGGTACTTGCCAAGTGCCACATGAAGAGAATGAAGCATGTCTTGCAGAGCTTATTTCCACAATCAATGCTGATGGCTAAATATCAATAAACTTATCTAAAAGCCTAACTCGTATAAAGTAAATACTTTATACGAGTTAAATAATGATATAGAAAAACGTTAACTATATTATGTACCCTGCTATTTTAAATGTGCTTATTAATAAACCTCAACGACTCTTCTAAAAATATTCGGCGAGAATTACCACTAGAGAACCAATGGTCTTCCCCTTCTAACTCAATATACTCACTTTTATTATTTCCTAATTCTTTTAATTTTTTATGCATTTTATTCGATTGAAATACAGGTACTTGAGTATCATTATTCCCATGTATTAATAACAAAGGTAGCGTTGCTTTAGAAGCCAAATGGTAAGGTGAGTATTGATGTAACTCTTTATAATCCCCGGGTTTACCAATACTTTTAGAAAAGTAACCAGAGAAATTCAATTGCTCTTTTTCATGTAAGAAAACATCACCTAAATTACTAATGCCTGCAAATGAAACACTGCATTTAAACATATTTTGTCTACTAGTAGCGCTAAACATAGCAACATAGCCGCCATAACTTCCACCCACAACACAAATTCTATTTGGGTCTATTTTGCCATCTGTTATTAATAACTTAACGCCCTCATCAACATCTCTTTGCATCGCTTGGCCCCACTGTCCGTAACCACTTTCTGCAAAGTCTTTACCGAAGCCAGAAGAGCCCCTAAAGTTAGGCTGAAAAACAGCAAAGCCCTCAGCTACATAAAACTGACGCATCCAATCAAAGCTCATATCATCTCTAGATTCTGGTCCACCATGAGGCATAACAATTAGTGGGGGTTTTTCATCTGTTTTTAACACTGGCATAGTGAAGTAGCCCGTGATCTTTTGCTCATCACTCGTTTCATAATCAAAGCGATTAACTTTACCTAAAAGAGCTTTGTCGACAGCGGGATAACCTTCAGCTACTGGCATTAGCTGACCTAATTTACGATCGTAAACCGTATATTTTTCCGGATAAGAACTACCTGAAGTTTTAATTACAATACGCTCACGCTTTAAATCATAAGATGTAATATTAACTTCAGTATCCAAATAAGTCGCTTTCAGATCAGCTTGAATCTGTGCTAGTTCATTATCTAGATAATCATATTCAGCATAATCTTCAATTAATTTTGTACCAACTATTTTATAGGCATTGTTGTAATCATAAACAATATTATCTACATCATAAATATCACTTTCAGCAACCGTAGTGGCTTTACTAACAATAAACTTATCTATCGTAGATTTTACCAATACTCGCCTACTGTCTTTATTACTCTGCCAATAATATAGCGTTTTTTTATCTTCACTTAGCCTAACCACAACTTCAGTGAAGTTTTCCAATTTTCCGTCTTTTAAAATAGAAAGCCGTTCAAAGTCGCCCTCTGATTCATCTCTATATAAATTGACCCATTTAGTCACCTTACCGCTGTAGAGCCGATAAAGAAAAACATCACCGTCGTTATCTGTCAGCCAATTTCTTGCATTAGTATCTCTAAATACCTCTTCTCTACTGCCATCTTCAAGCTTCACTTTATACAGCGCATTGATTTTCCCGTAATAATATGAAAGCAAAATGTGTTCATTGTCGTCAGATAATTTATTAACTAAAGTGGGAGCACCAATATTGCGCTTAAAACGACTACTGTTAAAAATCCACTTAACCTCGTTAATTTCCACGTCAAGAACTCCTAACCTATACATGGTAAAGGTTTCAAAATCACCTCTTGAATAATATGGAATGGTTAAATCTAGTAAAACATTTTTATTATTTGCCCATGTAAAGCCTCGTATCAACGCTTTTTTCATTCCAAAAACTGTAGGCTTACCACCAGCTAATGCTTGGGTTACAACTACATACTTACCATCTAGATCTCTTAGGTAAGCAATTTTTTGTCCATCAGGTGAGATTTGTACATCTGTTACAAAAGGGAGTCGGCCAAAACTATCTACGTTGCTGTTTGCTTGAGCAAAGTAGCAAATCATAGATAAAGACACAGCCAATAAAAGCTTCATAGTTAATCCTTTGATTATTATTATTTTTATATTTTCCATTACGCTAACTCATTAATACTACGTTCTTTAAGTTGATTTTAAAAGCAGCTAATTTAGTTTTTATGCCGCCCTTAACGTTAACAGATAAATATAATTTACTCGTAGTCACAAAATACAAAAATAATTAAATTTATGTTATACATGAATACCTTGAAACACTTTAAATTTAACAAGGAACATTATGTCTGAATCTCAATGCGCATCATGCAATCATATTGTTAAAGCAAAAGTACTTCATTGCCCTATGTGTAATGGTGGTATGAAAGTATTAGAGGAAACGAAACAAAAGTCGTGTCCTCGATGTTCCATACCTTTACAGATAAAGCACTACAGAAAGTATGAATTAGATAAATGTAATCAATGTGAAGGCCTATGGTTACAACCAGATGAATTTTCAGTTTTAACATCCGAATTTGACGTTTACCGCGATGCTGAAAGTAATCCACAATATTTACGTACGGGATTACCTCAAGCTGAAAACTACTTACCCTGTGCAAATTGCCATAAAGTTATGTCAAGGCGCAACTTTAAGTCGATTTCTGGCGTATTAATTGATGCCTGCATACATTGCGGCGTTTGGTTAGACAAAGGCGAGTTACAAAGTATTCGAAACTTTATCGCCAGCGGTGGTTTAGATAAGGCTCAAGATAATAAGCTGGTAAAACAAGAGCTAAAATTAGATGCCTTGAATGATCGTGTTTCGGACCTTGAATTGATGGAGAAAATGCTGAATAAATATAATATGAAAAGAATATTATTCAGAGGATTTTAATCTTTTTGTAAGCTAAAAATAAGTAAAATACACAGCGGCTAAACTGAGCCCATAAGTTCAATTATGTAATTAGCTAGAAAATTTTAAAAGTAAACTCCACAGTCGAACCAAACGCCAAGCACGCCACATTAAACGCACGAACGTAATATTTAGCATCATGGAGGAAACACGTTTAATGTAGTAGCGCCAACAAACTCCAGAGCTAAGAAAGTATAAATGCTGCTAAGCTCCCTTCTCCTTTTTGGATTTAGTCGGCCCCAATGCCATACTAATAAACAAGTTCCAGTCCGATAAATTTACAGAGGCTCGGTGAAAGAGTAATGTGTATCTGACCCTACTTACTACTATCGTTTGACTATCTAAAACATTAATTTCTTGAAACATTAAAATATAAACTCAAGAATCGAATCAAACACCAAGTCTGCTTCATTAAACGCCGGAATGATGATCAATATTCACGTATCACTGGCATGGATGCCAGTGAAAGCGAAGTTGGCACACGGACGTGCCATCAACGCTGGTACGTCAAGAATATTGGGCATCATGGAGGAAACACGTTAAATGCAGCAGCGCCGGGTGAGTCCAGAGAGGGTTCGGCGTTTAACCCTCTTTGGGTGTAGTCGACACCCCGACGCCAAACCAATAAACAAGCTCCAAGCCGATCAATTAGCAGTGAGTGAGTATCTGTCTAATATTAATATGATTTTAATATTTTTTTTGAAACTTAACTGCTTGGAGTTTATATCTCTGCTTGGCGTCGCGGTGGCGACAACACCCAGAGGGGCGTTGCACGCCAAACGCCCCTCTGGACTCCCCATGGCGCCCAACACAGCAAAACACTCCAACAGAATTTAGGCACGAAGTTTATACCTGCCGAAAATCGTCCCTTCACGCGGCAGTCTACGCCATCCATGGCTCCGATAAACATCGCACTTTTCTAAATTCAGTTTCCGTTGCTGTGATGGGATCTAGTGATCGTTGAAATTTCATTTTCTAAATTAACGAATTGAGAGCTATGAAAGATGAAACAACCACCAAGTCTGCTTCATTAAACGCCGGAATGATGACGAATATTCACGTATCACTGGCATGGATGCCAGTGAAAGCGCTGTTGGCACAAGGATGTGCCATCAGCGCTGGTACGTCGAAGAATATTGGGCATCATGGAGGAAATACGTTTAATGCAGCAGCGCCGAGGGAGTCCAGAGGGAGGTCGGCGCTAGCCTCCCTTTGGGTGTCGTCGGCACCCCGACGCAAAACAGGTAAACAAACTCCAAGCAGATCAATTTACAGTGAGTGCCTGTCTAATTTGGTTAATTATACTTCTTCCTAACTTTTATCATCTTTACTAAGCGCCATTTTTAAAAAGCTCGGCATTCTAGGATCTGTAAATTGAAAACAACCTCGTGCTGGTTTTGAAAGAATAGTAACCTCTTCACCTTTAGTTAAAGTCGTAAGACGTCTGCTCAATGATCTAGAGTCGATTTCTACACCAAACATCAAACTAAGCTTATCTCTCAGCTCTGAGCTTCTAAATTCAGGGGTTTTACAATATGACGCTGCTAAAAGCAGGAGTCTATATTCCTCAGGCTTTGTCAATACTCTCAATGTTGAATCTAAAACACTTCTGAGAGTCCCTTCAGATTCTTTAACAGACTCTTCCAAAGCTTTCTTCAATGATTCCAATGTAATATGGCGATTACCATCTACAACCGCTGACTCCGCACACTTTAAAGAAATTAGATGAGTAAAGTGAGGAAATCCAGCACTGATATCAACAATTTTATCGACAACTTCTGTATCGCAAACTAGATGAAGCTTTTTCATGCCATTATAAATAATTTTTTTCAAGTCATCATCAGTCATCCGAAGCAGAGGAACTTCTTTTAAACATCTTTCAACTGATGGATGACCCGCTGTTAGTTCTTCACCTGTTGATGCAATCCCAACAACAACCAGTTTAAATTCTGATTTGGAATCACTTAACATTTTTATTAATTCAGCTATTTTCTTCTTATCTATATCGCAAACGAGAGCATCTGTTTCATCAATTAGAAACACACCTTTGAGGTTATGTAATTTATTAGCCACCCAAGAAGGTGAATCAGGCCTTAAAGTCGAGGTCTGAGTAGTTTTAGTTTCGCGCTTAGAGGACAAATCAGCTTTTAGAATGAAAGCGTCAACTTTTGCTCCACCCCCCTCGTTATGAGTTTTAGATTTTTCTTTAAAAGATAGATCGACACCCACTGCAGCTAACGGTTCCTCTACAATAGTAGAAAAACTATCATCCGCACCACAACGTTTTTCAAAAAATTCACCCTGCTGTATAACACCTTGCAGTAAAACTCTGCATGCAGTTTTAGAAAGTGAAGTTTTCCCTACCCCTCTATCTCCATATACTAAGATATGTTGTCCAGGAGAGTTAATAACACTAACTAAACGACTAGCCTCATCTTCTCTTCCAAAAAAGTGTTCTATTTCATCTACAGGTGTGTGTGGTGTAAATACCTTACGGACTCCACTTCTATGTATTACACCCTCTTTTTCTAATCCGAAAGAGCCGTTTGCCATTCCCTTAACCTTATTTTTAATCAATTAAATTTCATAGAACCATACATTAACGAACTACATTCGGTATGCCTCGTTATTTAAGAATTACTGTTTATATTACACTTTAAATTAAAAAACCCGCATTATCAATAAGATAACACGGGTTTTATTAAGAATAACAGTATGTAATCAAAAGCTGATTACCAACCCGTTTTCTCTTTAAGTGCTACACCGATATCCGCTAAAGAACGAACTGTTTTAACACCAGCCGCTTCTAATGCTGCGAATTTCTCATCAGCTGTACCTTTACCACCAGCGATAATTGCGCCAGCGTGACCCATACGCTTACCTTCTGGTGCAGTAACACCAGCAATGTAAGATACAACAGGTTTAGTAACGTTTGCTTTGATGTATTCTGCAGCTTCTTCTTCAGCTGTACCACCAATTTCACCAATCATTACGATTGCTTCAGTTTGTGGATCGTTTTGGAACATTTCCAGTACGTCGATGAAGTTAGTACCAGGGATAGGGTCACCACCAATACCTACACAAGTAGATTGGCCAAAACCAGCATCTGTAGTTTGTTTAACGGCTTCGTACGTAAGTGTACCAGAACGTGAAACAATACCTACTTTACCAGGCTTGTGAATGTGACCAGGCATGATACCAATCTTAGTTTCGCCAGGAGTAATAACACCTGGACAGTTAGGACCGATCATACGAACGCCAGATTGATCAAGCTTAGCTTTAACGTCAACCATATCTAAAGTTGGGATACCTTCAGTGATAGTAACGATAAGCTCGATGCCTGCATCAATAGCTTCTAAAATTGCATCTTTACAGAAAGGAGCAGGAACATAGATAACTGTAGCTGTTGCGCCAGTTGCTTCTACTGCATCACGTACTGTGTTGAATACTGGAAGGCCTAAATGCGTTTGACCGCCTTTACCTGGGCTTACGCCACCTACCATTTGTGTACCATACTCAAGTGCTTGCTCTGAGTGGAATGTACCTTGACCACCAGTGAAACCTTGACAGATTACTTTAGTATCTTTGTTAATTAAGACAGACATTATTTGCCCTCCGCAGCTGCTACAACTTTAGTTGCTGCATCAGATAATGATTCGGCAGCAATGATATCTAAGCCAGAGTTTTTAAGAACTTCACGACCTAATTCAGCATTAGTACCTTCTAAACGTACAACTACTGGTACTTTAACGCCAACTTCTTTAACTGCGCCAATAATACCTTCAGCAATCATGTCACAACGTACGATACCGCCAAAGATGTTAACTAAAACAGCTTTAACGTTGTCGTCAGAAAGGATGATTTTGAATGCTTCAGAAACACGTTCTTTAGTCGCCCCGCCGCCAACATCAAGGAAGTTAGCTGGCTTGCCGCCGTGTAAATTAACGATATCCATTGTACCCATTGCTAGGCCGGCACCGTTAACCATACAACCAACGTTGCCATCTAAAGCTACGTAGTTTAATTCAAAACGTGCTGCATGTGCTTCACGCTCATCTTCTTGAGATGGATCGTGGAACGCGCGCATTTTAGGTTGACGGTATAAAGCATTACCATCGATACCAATTTTGCCGTCTAAACAATGAAGGTTACCTTCGTCAGTAATAACTAACGGGTTGATTTCTAATAATGCGAAATCGAAATCTTCAAACATTTGTGCAAGACCTAAGAAGATCTTAACAAATTGCTTCATTTGCGTTGGGTTTAAACCTAACTTGAAGCCTAATTCACGTGCTTGGTAAGGTTGTGCGCCAACAAGTGGATCGATTTCAGCTTGGTGAATTAACTCAGGAGTCTCTTCAGCAATCTTCTCGATGTCAACACCGCCTTCAGTAGAAGCCATAAATACAACTCTACGGCTTGCACGGTCAACAACAGCACCAAGGTATAATTCGTTCGCGATATCAGTACAGCTTTCTACTAAAATTTTAGCAACAGGCTGACCGTTTTCGTCTGTTTGGTAAGTAACTAAGTTTTTACCTAACCAGTTTTGTGCGAAGTCTTTAATCTCTTCTTTTGATTTAACTAGCTTTACACCGCCAGCTTTACCACGTCCACCTGCGTGAACTTGAGTTTTAACAACCCACATATCGCCGCCAATTTTGTCGGCAGCTTCGGCAGCTTCTTGAGCGGTATCGCAAGCGAAACCTTCAGAAACTGGTAAACCATATTCAGCGAATAATTGTTTCGCTTGATACTCATGCAAATTCATGGTGTTTTATCCATTTATCTGTAGATGAAAATGACAATAATATTAAAGCTATTGCCATCGAAAAAAGTCGACCGATTATAGTATAAAAGCTCTAAAGAACATAGTCCTTAGAGCCTAAGACTATAGTCTAAATCGAACAAAATAATTTAGTACTATATACTAGATGCTTAACTATATATTTAGTAACAAGCGTGTTGGATCTTCCAACAACTCTTTAATCGTTACTAAGAACCCTACAGATTCTTTACCATCAATTAAACGATGATCATAAGAAAGTGCTAGGTACATCATAGGTAATATTTCAACTTTTCCATCAACAGCCATTGGGCGGTCTTGGATTTTATGCATTCCTAAAATTGCCGCTTGTGGCAAGTTTAAAATTGGTGTTGAAATTAATGAACCAAAAACGCCGCCGTTGGTAATTGTAAAGTTACCACCTTGCATCTCGTCCATGGTTAATTTTCCGTCACGACCTTTAATCGCTAAAGCACGAATACCGTTCTCGATACCTGCCATACTTAATTGATCAGCATCACGTAATACCGGTGTAACTAAACCACGAGGAGTAGATACAGCAATAGATACGTCGAAAAAGTTATGATAAACAATATCATCACCGTCAATTGACGCGTTAACTGCAGGGTAGCGTTTAAGTGCTTCTGTGACTGCTTTAACGTAAAACGACATGAAACCTAAACGAGTGTCATGAGTTTTTTCGAATACGTCTTTGTACTGAGCACGAAGATCCATAATTGGCTTCATGTTAACTTCGTTAAACGTAGTTAACATCGCCGTAGAGTTTTTAGCTTCTAATAAACGTGTCGCTATTGTTTTACGCAAACGCGTCATAGGAACACGCTTTTGTGTACGCTCACCTAATGCTGCAGAAGCTTGTGCTGCTGGCGCAGGCGCCGCGGCTTTTGCTGGAGCTGCTTTTGGTTTATTGGCTGCAGTTTCGACGTCTTCTTTAGAAATACGACCACCTTTGCCAGTACCTACAACATCACTTGCTGAAAGACCTTTTTCTGTCATTAAACGACGTACTGAAGGACTAGCTAGTTCGTCAGAACTAATGGCTTCTTCGGCTGAAGCAGCCGGCGCTGCACTTGCTGTTGCACCAGCACTAAGCTCACCAATTTTTTGGTCGCCTAATACTGTATCGCCTTCTGCATGAATAATTTTACCAATTACGCCATCAGCTTGTGCTACAACTTCTAAAACTACTTTATCAGTTTCAATGTCGACTAAGTTTTGGTCAACTGATACCGTGTCGCCTTCAGCAACATGCCATGTCGCAATAGTTGCATCAGCAACTGACTCAGGCAATACAGGTACAACAATATCAATAACTTTAACGTCGCCAGCAGGAGCTTTCGCAGCAGATTTGCTTTCTTTAGCTGAGGCTTCTTTTTTAGCTTCAGGAGCAGCTGCTTCAGCTTCACCTTCAGATAAAATAGCAATTACTTGCTCGCCAAGTACCGTAGCACCTTCAGCTTGTGATATATCTGTGATTACGCCATCTGATGTTGCTGGTACTTCAAGTACTACTTTGTCAGTTTCGATATCAACTAATACTTGATCACGAGATACTTTATCGCCTACTTGTACGTGCCAAGTCGCTATTGTTGCATCTGCAACTGATTCAGGTAAAACGGGAACCTTAATTTCGGTTGTCATTTATAATATTCCTTACACACTCTTAATTAATCTCTTTATAAAAAAGAGGGTCTATTCTACATTAAGCGCGTCATGAACTAGCGCCTGTTGCTCTTTAACATGAACTGACATATAACCTACAGCCGGTGCTGCCGAAGCATTACGTCCTGCATATGTCAAATTAGTACCTGCCGGTATAGCCGCTCTAAAATGATGCTGAGAACAATACCAAGCACCCTGGTTTTGCGGTTCTTCCTGACACCAAACGAATTGCTTAACATGCTGATATTTTGCAATTTCAGCTTTTAGCTCATCTTCTGGGAATGGATATAGTTGCTCAACACGAATGATAGCTACATTGGTTTGCTCATTCTTACGACGTTGATCAAGTAGTTCGTAGTAAACTTTACCACTACAAAATACTACGCGCTCAACTTTATCAGCATCTAATTCATCAACTTCACCAATAACATTATGGAATACACCCGTAGAAAGTTCTTCTAATGATGATACCGCCATTGGGTGACGCAACAATGATTTAGGTGACATAACAACCAGAGGACGACGCATAGGACGTACAACTTGACGACGAAGCATGTTAAATACTTGCGCAGGTGTTGATGGCACACAAACTTGCATGTTGTGGTCAGCACAAAGCTGTAAAAATCGTTCTAAGCGAGCAGATGAATGCTCAGGTCCTTGACCTTCATAACCATGTGGTAACAACATAGTTAAGCCGCATAAGCGACCCCACTTTTGTTCACCTGAACTAATGAACTGGTCAAAAACAACCTGTGCACAGTTAGCGAAATCACCAAATTGTGCTTCCCAAATAGTTAAACCACTTGGCTCTGCTGTTGTGTAGCCATATTCAAAAGCTAATACTGAAACTTCAGATAACACTGAGTCATGTACGTCAAAAGGACCTTGCCCTTCACGAACATTTTGTAATGGCAAGTAACGACTTGCATCATCTTGACCATGTAATACAGCATGACGATGGAAGAATGTACCACGACCTGAGTCTTGACCAGTAATGCGAACGCGTTTCCCAAGGTCAACAATAGAAGCGTAAGCTAAGTTTTCCGCCATACCCCAATCGAGTAATTTCTCGCCTGAAGCCATTTTCACACGATCATCGTAAATTTTCTTTACGCGATTGTGAACTTTATGTTCAGCTGGAATAGTAGAGATTTTCTCGGCAAGTTCTTTCAACTTTTCAAGTGAAATTTCTTTATCGTAATCGTCATTCCACTCGTGACCAAGATATGGAGACCAATCTACTGAATGCTCAGTCATCGGACGCCATTGTTCAACCGTACATTGACCTTCATCAAGCAACTTACGGTAATAAGCGGTTAATTCATCTGTCTTGGTTTTATCAAGCGAGCCTTCAGCATTTAACTTGTCAGCATAAAGTTGACGAGGCGTTGGGTGCTTTTTAACTTTTTTGTACATAAGTGGCTGTGTAGCACTAGGCTCATCAGCTTCGTTATGTCCGTGACGTCGGTAACAAACAAGATCAATCACTACGTCGCGTTTAAATTCGTTACGGTAATCTAATGCGATTTGCGTCGCTAAGATAACCGCTTCAGGATCATCACCGTTAACATGAAGAATTGGTGCAGAAACCATTTTTGCAACTTCAGTACAATATTCGCCGCTGCGTGTATCTTCTGAGTTTGACGTGGTAAAACCAACTTGGTTATTTACTACAATACGAATAGTGCCGCCGACTTTAAAAGCGCGCGCTTGTGACATATTGAAAGTTTCTTGCACTACACCTTGACCAGCAATTGCCGAGTCACCATGAATAGTAATAGGCAATACTAAATCGCCTTCATTACAGTCACGTCGGTCTAGTCGTGCTCTCACACTACCAATAACCACAGGGTTAACAATTTCTAAATGCGATGGGTTAAAGGCTAATGCTAAATGAACATTGCCACCCGGAGTAACGAAGTCTGACGAATAGCCTTGATGATATTTAACATCACCAGAAGATAAAATTTCGTCATGTTTGCCGCCAAACTCATCAAATAACTTAGATGGATTTTTACCCATCACGTTAACTAACACATTTAAACGACCACGGTGAGCCATACCAATAACAACTTCTTTAGCACCTTGCGTTCCGGCGCGAGTAATAAGTTGTTTCAACATTGGCACTAATGCATCACCACCTTCAAGAGAAAAACGTTTAGCACCTGGGAATTTAGCACCTAGGTATTTTTCAAGTCCATCAGCCGCAACTAAGTCTTTGAAAATTTCTTGTTTCTCTTCAGCAGTTAAAACAGCTTGTGACTGCACTGACTCTAAGCGTTGTTGTAACCAACGTTTTTCATCTGTACTGTTGATATGCATATATTCAGCACCAATAGAACCACAATAAGTAGTTTTAAGAGCTTTATATAAGTCTCCAAGTTTCATCGAGTCTTGGCCTATCGCCAATGAACCAATGTTAAACTCACGATCAAAATCGTTTTCTGATAGATCATGATGAGATAATTGCAAATCACGTACTTTGTCACGTTGCCATAACCCTAAAGGGTCTAGGTTAGCATTTTGATGTCCGCGAAAACGAAAAGCATTAATAAGCTGTAAAACTTTAACTTGCTTAGCGTCACTGCCACCCGAAACAACTACAGTCTTTTGTGTTTGCTGGGCTAGGTCTTTAAATTCATTGCGGATTTCAGAATGCCGATATTCAACGTCAGCACCTTCAATTTTAGGAAGTTGTTGGAATATAGCTCGCCATTCTGCTGTAACAGATTGTGAGTTATCCAGATAAGATTCGTATAATTCTTCAATATAAGCAGCGTTTGCACCACTTAAATGGGAAGACTCTATCCAAGCCTTCATAGCACCTTCGGGCATTGCCTGTTCCTTTATGGGATAAAAGCAATCAAAAGATATGGCTAAAATAAATTATCCGAGCACACAATACTGCGTACTCGGACGTTTAAATTAAACCGCTCTGGTAAGCAACATTGACTTTATATGGCCAATGGCTTTTGTTGGGTTTAATCCTTTCGGACAAACATCAACACAGTTCATGATACCATGACAACGGAATACGCTGTAGGCATCTTGTAAATCATCTAAACGTTCTTCGGTTGCAGTATCACGGCTATCGATAAGGAAACGATAAGCATGTAATAAACCTGCTGGCCCAATAAATTTATCAGGATTCCACCAAAAAGAAGGACAAGATGTTGAACAACAAGCACATAGTATACATTCGTATAAACCATCTAGTTTTTCACGTTCTTCGATAGTTTGTAAATGCTCACGTGCAGGTTGCTCTTTACCGTCATTAATCAGGTAAGGTCTGATTTTTTCATATTGATTGTAGAACTGTGTCATATCAATAATCAAATCACGTACTACTGGCAAGCCTGGTAATGGACGTAACACAATTTTATTTGCTGGAACAGCAGATAAAGGCGTGATACAAGCCAAACCGTTTTTACCATTCATGTTCAACCCGTCAGAGCCACAAACACCTTCACGACATGAACGACGGAAAGATAATGTAGGATCTTCCTCTTTCAACATAATTAATGCATCTAGCACCATCATGTCTGAACCATCAGGTATTTCTAGTTCATAGTCCTTCATGTAAGGCGCATTGTCTACATCAGGGTTATAACGGTAAATTGAAAATATCTGTTTCATCAAATTATTCCTTAGTAAACACGAGCTTTAGGTGGGAAAGCTTCACGATGAACTGGTACCATGTTTACATCGCGCTTAGACATATCTTGTGTCTCAGGAGTGTAAATTGAATGACATAACCAATTTTCATCATCTCTATCCTGGAAATCTTCACGTGCATGTGCACCACGAGATTCCGTTCTAAAGTTCGCCGCTTTAGCTGTACTAAAGGCCGTTTCCATTAAGTTGTCTAGCTCTAAACATTCAATACGTTGAGTATTAAAATCTGAAGACTTATCACTTAAATGAGCCGTTTGTAAACGTTCGCGAATTTCTGTTAGCTCTTTCATACCCTGAGCCATCGCTTCGCCTTCACGGAAAACAGAGAAATTAAACTGCATACATTTCTGAAGATCTTTACGAATTTGAACAGGATCTTCACCTGATGTAGATGCTTCCCAACGATTAGTACGTGCTAATGAAGCTTCTAAATCAGACTCTGAGGCTTCTTTACCAAACTCTGTATCATTTAAGTAGGTACCTAAGAAGTTACCAGCGGCACGACCAAATACAACTAAATCAAGTAATGAGTTGCCACCTAAGCGGTTTGCACCATGTACTGATACACAAGCTATTTCACCAACAGCGAATAAGCCTTCAACAATACTTTCTTTACCCGTAGCTGGGTCGAAATGAATTGCTTGGCCATTTACATTACAAGGAACACCACCCATTTGGTAATGACATGTAGGAATAACTGGAATAGGCTCATCAGCAGGATCAACGTGTGCAAATGTTTTAGATAATTCACATACACCTGGTAAGCGTTTGTATAACGTTTCACGGCCTAAATGATCAAGCTTAAGTTTAATATGTGGACCATACGTTGGATGATCACAACCACGACCTTCACGTATTTCAGTCATCATAGAGCGAGCTACAACATCACGACCCGCTAAATCTTTAGCGTTAGGTGCGTAACGTTCCATGAAACGTTCGCCATCTTTGTTAAGAAGATAACCACCCTCACCACGACAACCTTCAGTTACTAATGTACCAGCACCTGCTATACCTGTAGGGTGGAACTGCCACATTTCCATGTCTTGCATTTGAATGCCAGCACGAAGCGACATACCAACACCATCACCCGTGTTAATGTGAGCATTAGTTGTTGAAGCGAAGATACGACCAGCGCCACCGGTAGCAAGTACCGTTGCACGAGCTTTAAAGTAAACGACTTCACCAGTTTCAATACAAATTGCTGTACAACCTACAACGCCACCGTCACTGTTTTTAACTAAATCTAGTGCATACCATTCTGAGTAAACGTTCGTTTTATTTTTAACGTTTTGTTGGTATAAACAATGTAATAACGCATGACCTGTACGGTCAGCTGCAGCTGCGGTGCGAGCGGCTTGCTCACCACCAAAATTTTTAGATTGGCCGCCGAATGGACGTTGGTATATTTTACCTTCTTCCGTACGAGAGAAAGGTAAACCCATATTCTCAAGTTCGATAATTGATTCTGGGCCGGTTTTACACATGTATTCAATAGCGTCTTGGTCACCGATATAATCAGAGCCTTTTACGGTGTCGTACATGTGTTGTTCCCAGTGATCTTCATGGGCATTACCCAAGGCAACAGTAATACCGCCCTGTGCTGATACCGTATGAGAACGAGTAGGAAAAACTTTTGAAATCAGAGCACAAGATTTGCCTGATTCAGAGATTGCTAGGGCAGCGCGCATACCTGCACCACCAGCGCCAATAACAATGGCGTCGAATTCACGAATTGGAACGCTCACTTACACACCCCACACAGTTAATAAGCCTGCTGCAAAGTATACAAGCAACAAAACAGAAAAGAAAAATTGTAAACCACCGCGTAGAAGCGCAGGTTTAATGTAATCAGAAAGTACTTGCCATACACCAATCCAAGCGTGAACTAACAACGCAACAATCGCTAAAATGGTAAATATTTTAGTGCAGATGCTACCAAAGAATGCTTGCCATACTTCAAATGTTACATCCGCAGTTGTAACGAAAAAGCCAACAAGATAAAAGGTATACAGTGCTAATATAATCGCACTAGCACGAAGAAGAATGAAATCATGTACGCCACTACGGCCTACTGTTGCTGCGTTATTTACCATAATCGAACTCCTACTACTACAGTAAGCACCAACCAAAGTGCAATGATAAGTTTAGCCGTAGCATTGCCTGACGCTAGCTCTTCAAAATGACCTAAATCCATAAGTAAATGACGAATACCGCCAAGTAAATGATAGATAAGAGCAGAAAGCGTACCAAGCATAATTATTTTGAAGAATAAGCCACTAAGTAATGATTCTACTTGAGCAAAACCTTCAGCAGAAGATAGAGATAAAGAAAGCGTCCACAATAAAATACCGATAGCAAATACCATGATTACACCTGATACTCGGTGCAATATTGAAGCATTAGCTGCTGCATGCATTTTAATTGTTGACAAATCTAGGTTTACAGGACGTTGTTTTTTCACGATTGTTGCCTAAGGAGCTCTTAGAGCTTTCAACTTATTTTTTTTACGTTATCTAACTTATTTTTCACAGTTAGGTAACCCCCTCTCCGATATAAATTAAATTTTTGCACTTAATTCATTTTAATTTATAAATATTAAAAATTAATGAATGCTAAAAAAAAAATTCAGATCGGCTTGATTATATAGGTGAAAATCATTAATTACAATTTTCTTCCTGACAAGTTTTCGCCCTTTTTGTCAGGCAAACGACTATTTAACAAGCATACGAAACAAAATATCTTAATGACATGTAACTTTAGTCTAAGAGATAAACAAACAAATTGACTTCTAGGGGGGGATCTGAAGTAGAATAGGGTTAGTTTAATATTCACAAAAATTGATTAAACATTTGGTTTTAGCAATTTTATAGATAAACAAAAATAATGGGGACGAAATATATGGCTGACTCAAAAGCCTCTCTTAGTATCGACGGTAATGTAGTTGCGGAATTACCAATTCTTAAAGGTAGCGCAGGTAACGACGTTATAGATATTCGTACACTTGGCAGTGCTGGCTATTTCACCTACGATCCAGGATTTTTAGCAACCGCGTCTTGTGAGTCTGCAATTACTTATATCGATGGTGATAAAGGTATTTTACAACATCGTGGCTACCCAATTGATAGCCTTGCTAAACAAGCTGATTACTTAGAAGTATGTTATATATTATTGAATGGCGAAGCACCAACCAAGAGCCAATATAATGAATTTACAGAAACTATTACTAACCATACTATGGTACATGAAAAATTAGTTCATTTTTTTCATGGTTTCTTACCAGATGCACATCCTATGGCAATGCTTTGTGGTGTTGTTGGCGCTATGTCTTCTTTTTACCACAGCGATTTAGACATTCACGCACCAGACCAACGTATGCGTAGTGCTCACCGTTTAATAGCTAAAATGCCTACAATTGCAGCAATGGCATACAAATACAGTATTGGACAACCTTTTGTTTACCCACGCAACGACTTAACTTATGCAGAAAATTTCTTGCATATGTTGTTCTCTGTACCAGCTGAAGAATATATTGTTAGCCCTACTGTTGCTCGTGCTATGGACCGCATTTTTACATTACACGCTGACCATGAGCAAAATGCTTCAACATCAACAGTACGTTTAGCAGGTTCTTCAGGCGCTAACCCTTATGCATGTATTGCCGCTGGTGTTGCATCACTTTGGGGCCCTGCTCATGGCGGCGCAAACGAAGCTTGTTTAACCATGCTTGAACAAATTGGTTCATTAGATCGTGTTGACGAATTTGTTGCTAAAGCAAAAGATAAGTCTGACCCGTTCCGTTTAATGGGCTTTGGACATCGTGTTTATAAAAACTTCGATCCTCGTGCAACGGTAATGCGTGAAACTTGTCATGAAGTTTTAACTGAACTAGGTATAAAAGATCCATTACTTGATGTGGCTATGGCACTTGAAAAAGTAGCTTTAGAAGACCCATACTTCATTGAGAAAAAACTCTACCCTAACGTAGATTTCTACTCAGGCATTATTCTTAAAGCCATTGGTATTCCAACTAACATGTTCACGGTAATTTTTGCCATGTCTCGTACTGTTGGCTGGGTTGCTCACTGGGATGAAATGTTAGGTCAAGAAGGACAAAAAATTGGTCGTCCTCGTCAAAAATATACTGGCGAAATAGATCGTAAATTTGTGCCATTAAGTGAGAAGTAATTAACGTTAATTAATTGCTTATTATGAATCTCAAAAGGCAACCAAATGGTTGCCTTTTTTTTATTACAATGTATTAGAAACACCTATATTTAATAGCTAGACATATCAGCTTAACTTAATATATTTCTTATACAATTTCTGTACATTAGGGTTACAAACACGGTATTGTTACACTAATATTCTCCCTCATTATTTAAACGGTACTGCAACTTTGCTTAATCATATTTTAATTGTCGATGAAAGCCGCTTAGTGCGTGAGGCACTTGCTAAAATACTTTGTTCTTGTGGTATTACTAAAACCGCGATTGCGTGTATTGAAAATGCTGATGACGCATTAGAATATGCTCAATTCTCAGCAATTAGCTTAGTCATTTGTGCTGATAATTTAACGACAGATAACAGCTTAAATTTTCGCGATGAGTTAGTAAAAATATTAGATGTTGAGCAGTTACCAATTTTAATTCTTTCGAAAAAGCCCACAAAGGATCAGTCTCAAAACATCAATATTCCATCAGAAAATATAGTGGAATTAAATCATAGCATTACATTAGCCCCTCCTTTTAAAAGACACAGGGTAATTAATGCTTTATTTGAGTTAACGCAAGCCTCTGAATTTGCTAATTGTGACGAACGATCAAATACCGCTGACACACCTGATAAAATAGTAAATATCGAAAAAAATGCTCTGCAAGACCATAAACCTACAATATTGGTTGTTGATGATGAAAGCAGTAATATTGATGTTGCCGCCGGAAACCTCCGAAGCCTGTATCGTGTTATAGCGGCCAAATCAGGACAACATGCATTAAAAATAGTGGCTAATAATAATCATAATATTAGCCTTATTTTGTTAGATATTATGATGCCAGAAATGGATGGTTATCAAGTATGCAAGAGTCTGAAAAAATTAGAAAAAAGTGCAAATATTCCAATTATATTTCTAAGCGCTAAAGCACTGGTAGAAGATATAAAATATGGTTTTGATCTTGGTGCTGTTGACTACATAACAAAACCATTAAACGGTGATTTACTACGTGCACGAGTTGCTACCCATATTCGGCTACAACAGCAAAACCTAGTTTTAGCTGCACAAGTAACAACCCTTAAAGAAAATGCTAAACTACGTGAAGATATAGAAAAAATAACGCATCACGATTTAAAAGCGCCATTGAATAACATTTTATTTGAAACCTACCGTTTGACAGATAAAAGTGCTGCTAAATCGATAAACCGTGCGGTTAACAATGTGGTCAACATGGTGAATAACTCGCTTAATTTATATAAAATAGAGCAAGGTATTTACAGAGTTATGCCCCAGGTAACAAGCCTTAATGTATTAATTAATGACGCGATTAATGCTGTAACAACGGCTAGTGATGCTAAAAACATTACCTTTGAGTTAAATGGCTTTGATGTTGAACATAATATTTTGGCCGAGCCTTTACTTTGCTTGTCTATATTTAATAACCTAATTAAAAATGCGGTAGAAGCCTCACCGAGTAATAAAAATATTACTTTAGCACTAAGACAAAGCAACCACTTTATTACTTTTCAACTGACTAATTATGGCGTTATACCGGCTGAAATGCGCTCAACACTATTTGAGAAATACAGCAGTTCTAACCACAATACAGGCATTGGTTTAGGTACATATTCAGCCAAATTAATGACAGAAGCACAGCATGGGGAAATTCATTTTGAAATACTTAATGAAGAAAAAACCCAGTTTACCGTCAGCTTGCCGCTAGCATAGCGAACTAAACATAGCGGACTAAAGAAACCTCTATAATAAAATTTATATCGATATCCTAGCTTACCATTTTTATTTTCCGCTGCTTCAACGTCTATTTATTGACTAAATTAGGCGAATATACGAGCTAAAATAGTGCTTTCAAGTACGAAAATTAGTCATAATTACTTAGCTACTTAGATTAAAGTGTTAAATCTGATATCAAAACCGTATAAAAAACTATCAGATAGTTCCTTTATCCAGATTTATATAGAGCTAATAACAAGCTTCTATATAGATTTTTAACTTATTTAGCTAAATTTAGCCTTATTATCACAAATATTAAGCATCAATTATGCTGACCATTTTATATTTACAGTGCTTCCCTGCCGTAAAAAGCATAAATAAAAGCCAAATCCAGCGGTTTAAATCAGCTGAATTACTTAATTCTTATCACTGACTTAAATAACGAAAATAAACAATATAAATATCCATTTGGTCTACCTGAATTAAATCTCTTCTTTAATGATAAAATAGCGTTAAAAAAACTTAATGATTTACAGACATAGCTTTAGTTTAAGGTACTGCTATAATGCGCAGCGAATTTTCTCGTTAGTGGATAAATAATGTCTGATTATCAATTAAGGTTTGGCGGTATAGCTCGATTATATGGTAATAGCCAAAGTGAAGCACTTCAAAAGGCTCACTTTTGTGTTATAGGTATTGGTGGTGTTGGCTCTTGGGTTGCAGAGGCCTTTGCACGTAATGGTATAGGCCAGATAACCTTGATAGATCTTGATGATCTATGTATCACTAATATTAATCGACAAATACATGCGCTCACTAGTTCAGTTGGTCAAAGCAAAGTAGATGTAATGCGTGACAGAATTATGCAAATTAATCCTGAGTGTGTTGTTAATACTATTGAAGATTTTGTGACCCTAGAAAACATGGCTGAAATTATGTCAAATGGTTACGATTATGTTGTTGATGCCATTGACTCGGTAAATGTTAAGAGTGCGGTTATAGCCCATTGTAAGAGAAATAAAATCCCCCTTATTACTATTGGTGGTGCTGGTGGTCAAATTGATCCAAGCAAAATTGCCATTGCAGATTTAAGCCAAACATATCAAGATCCGCTATTAGCTAAAGTGCGAAATCAACTGAGAAGAGAGTACAATTTTCCTAGAAATGTTAAACGTAAATTCTCAATTGATGCCGTTTTTTCAACTGAGCAATTACGTTACCCTGATTCAACCGGAAATGTCTGCCACGCTAAACAAGCAACTGATGGCGCAATGCGATTAGATTGTAGTGGCGGCTTTGGCGCAGCAACACATGTTACCGCAAGTTTTGCTTTTTTCGCTGTAGGTCGAGCGATGGAGAAGTATTTAAAGAAAGCCTTTAACTAACATAGACTTGATAGTTAATAGCAGGCCATTAATTTATGCTTTGAGTAATAACTGCGACGTAATAGCTAGAACCTGACATATATTGTCTGTTCTAGCTCTCATTAACTAAGTGATATATTTTTTTAACAATAGCTGAAAGGCCATTCCCTCGAGATGGACTTAAATGCTGTATCAAGCCTAATTCTGAAAAATAATTACTCATATTAAAAGTATTAATCTGCGCAGAAGTTTTATGATTAACGGCGGCTAAAACAATGGTTAGAAGTCCTCGAATAACTTTTGCATCGCTGTCAGCGCTAAATATAAAAGTGCCATTTGGTTGTTGTTTACCCACCAACCAGGCCTTGCTCTCACAACCAGAGATTAAGGTCTGCGCTGTTTTATCTTCTTCAGCTAAACCTAATTGCTTTTTTCCTAACATCATAATTTCACGATGTTTACTATCCCAACTTTTGGCTTTTGAAAATAAAGCTACAACATGTTTTTCGGTAAAATCATTGATGTTCTTTTCAGCCGTATTGATATCGGGAACATGATTATTTTTAGCCACAGTATTAATTGGGTTAATTAAATTAACATTACGAGGAGAGTCAGACATGTTAGAACTTAAATTTTTAAGCTCTTGCACTGTAAAGTCAATTTCTTCAAAACTATTATAAGCAGACAAAGATAAGCGTATACAACCATCTAGCTTTAAATATTGCATTAAAGGCATAGCGCAGTGATGACCCGCTCTAACCGCAATGCCTACACTGTCTAATGCGGTTGCAACATCATGATTATGTTGCCCTGCTAAGGTAAAAGAAAATACCGGAATATCGGGTATTTTCTCAACAATAAAGCTTAGTCCTTGCACCGTTGACAGTTGCTCAAAACAATAATTTTTTAATTCACTCTCGTAGTTGAATAAAGCAAGATGGCTGTACTTTTCAATAAACTCAATCGTAGCTCCCATAGCTACAACACCTGCAATATTGGGTGTGCCTGCTTCAAATTTATGGGGTAATTCATTAAACAAAGTTTTTTCGAAGCTAACGGTTTTTATCATTTCACCACCCGCTTGATACGGCTGCATATCATCAAGAAGTGCTTGTTTTGCATAAAGTACACCGACACCTGTTGGACCATACATTTTATGTGCAGAAAATACATAAAAGTCACAATCTAACTTAATAACATCTACCTTTAGATGAGCGATCGCCTGCGCACCATCAATTAAAGTTAAAGCTTCGTACTTTCGAGCAATACGTATAACCTTTTCTATCGGGTTAATTTTGCCGATAACATTGGATATATGAGCACAACATACAATTTTTGTTTGCTCGCCGATAACATGTTCAAGTTGTTCAGCATCAATTTGACCGGCAAGTGTTAAAGGTAATATTTTAATTTTAGCGCCAGTTTGTTCTGCAACTATTTGCCAAGGTACAATATTGGCGTGGTGTTCACTGTAACTCAATACTATTTCATCACCGGGTTTTAAGTTGGCTCTGCCCCAGCTATTGGCAACCAAATTAATGCTTTCAGTACTTCCTTTAGTCCAAATAATTTCTTTACTTGTTTTAGCATTAATAAAGTTTTTTACACTTTCACGCGCAGCTTCAAATGCTGACGTAGCTCTAGCGCTTACAGCATGTGAAGCTCTATGAACATTAGCATTGCTTGTTTGATAAAATTGGTTATGACTTTCGATAACACAACCAGGCTTTTGAGTAGTTGCAGCATTGTCAAAATACACTAATGGCTGTTCGTTCACTAAACTAGTTAACAGCGGAAATTGTTGACGAAAATCGATATAAGAAAAATTTTCCATAAATGTCATAATGATTTCATTAAGTTGCCACAATTATATCCTAACTTCTCACTAATAAAGTTAAAAACTATGCTTATTTAATCAAAAAATATTTGAGATATATGAGCAAAAAATAACATTTTGCACTATACCTTATAAGTGTAAATGGAGGAAAAATACTATGGCATTATTTTCATGGTTTATTACAAGAAAAAATCTTAACTCCGCCAAAAATAATCAAGCTACATTAAAACAAGAGCTTTTAATTTTTAATAACAACACTATGTGGCCTGTAGCTAAAGTTAGAAAGAATGTTGTCTTACACAAGCAAGAATATATCAGTTCAACTTTGCAGCAAGGAAATGAAGTTAAATCAAACTCACAGAAGGATTTTCAACACGACTTACTCAAACAGCAGGCAAGCTAAAATATAAAATTAAATACGAGGAAAAACTTAAGCATTAAAATTTAGCCAATGAATAATATGCAAATGTTTAATAAATTTAAACTATTCAAATATTCACATGGCTAAATTTTAATTAATCAAATAATGTTGTTTGCAACACTTCAATCGCGTCACTAAGCTCTCCCTGCTCGACTAAGTCTTGGCTAATATTATAATGGTAACTCGGCATCAAATATTGCCTTGGAGCTAATAGGAATATGCGTTCGTATATTTCTGGAAACGTTAATTCAAAGTATTCTAATTTTGTTCGTCGGGCAATGGGTTTAAATGCCTGTACATGACTTGAATAAAAACAAGTATCTGCCTCAAACACACCTACTTGATCGTTAAATTCTCTTGGCGTAGCCAATTGCCAACCGTTGTTTCCTTGAGATAAAATCGGTGTCGAATCTTTAATTAAATCGCGCCATGGTATTTGAGATAATATATGCTCTCGCAGAACTTTGCGGTTACCTTGATAATTTTTATCTAATATTACGAGGTTATGGGCAAATGGTGTTTCCTGTGCTTTTTGACATACTTGATGTTGTTTGGATAGAGGATACTCATCTAAAAAACCAATAAAGTGGCTGAGTTCATGAACCAAAACATCAATCGTATCATGTTGATCAAGATACATAATTCCGTTATCTACATTTGCTGCGCCTTGTTCAACAATTAAACCAATATAACGTGATGATACATCTTTTCGTGTAAGCCATACTCTTGCATTACAGTTAATGTGCTTTGATATTTCATTCTGACAATTTATTGTCTTTGATGGGATATATTTAGGTGGCGCTAAACAAATATACTCTGACAACCTATGTTGCTCAAAAGATGAAATTAAAGCGACAGCATGGCGCAAACCAGCTAAGTTCGTCGCAAATAATTGTACTTCAAATAAACAAGTGGCTGACGATGAACTGCTTCGAGTACCTATTTTTTTCTCTTCTAAAGTATCATTAAACACTGAATAATGTACAAGCTCACGATAGAAATCAGCATCAGTAGCTTTTGCTAATTGGCTTTTGTACTTATCAATAAAATTCAGATCACCTTGATGTAAAGCCAACTTATAAAGTAAGGCTAACGCGTTATCATTGGTTATTATCGGGAGGAGTAAGGGTTTAATCGCAAGATATTGCTGTGATTCAAAATAGATATTAGCTAACGCTAAACGCGCCTCACTATGTTTTTGTCTGATGGCAGTTTTAAACCAAATTACTGCTGAGCGTTTATTATTTCTACTCAGAAAATATTCACCCAACTGAAATGCGGTATTTGGGCTTTTATGCGCATGTAGTTGTGCTAAATGCACCCAAGCATTCTTATTACCCGCTGCTCGAAATTGGGCCAATCGCTCGTCAGTATTAGTTGCCGTAAAGACATGTAAATATTCTAGTATAGAAAGTTCTTGGCTCGTTATCTCAGCACTATTAAGTTTAACTGTGTAGGTAAAGATCAAAAAAAATAAGCTTAGTAATACCAATATTACTAAGCTTATTATCAGCTTTTTAAAAACATCCATAAATAACTAAAATTCAGTATTTAAAGTGCACTAGATTGTTGAATGGTTTGTCGCATAAGATCGAGTTCAAGCTTGGCATATCTATGCTCAACGAATTCATATACGTTAGTACTTAAAGCAAGTTTAAAAAAGTTAAGGGCTGCATAATTATCACCTTGCATTTGGCTGTACTTGCCTAAATAAAAGTACGCTTCACATAAGCGCTCTGTTAAGCCTACATTTGAATTAACATTATCCGCTAAAAGACTAATAAAAGTATTTTGGCTCATCTCACCTAAATAAAGCTTAATAACATTTTTAGCCCAAACGCTTTCGCTTATTAATTCAGCATTTAAGCGTAAGTCGCTCGTCGCTTTTTCTTTATTTATTTCTAGATCTGACAAGTATTGCCATAACACACGGTAAGGATCATTTTGTTGGTATTGCCTAAATGTTTCAAAGTCAGCAGACGCTAAATTAGGACGGCCTCCATAATAAAGTGCAATTCCACGGTTTAAAAAAGCAAACTCATGATCAGGCGCCAATTCTATAGCTGAGTCAAAAGCATCGTATGCTTGATTAAATTCTTGAAGCTGTGTGAAGTGAATTCCTAAGAAGTTATAAGCGTCAACCATATCAGGCTTTAAGGATAAAGCTTGATTAAAGTCAAAACGCGCTAAGGCACGTAACCCTACTTTGTCATATTCAACACCACGTTGATAATACAACTCTGCACGTTGTCCGTCGCTAATTTCCGCTCGCAGCAACACTTGTGTTAATCGAGCTAAAGCGATTTCATTTTTATAGCTAATCTCAATAGGCTCAGCAATGATCAGATCACCGATTGCCGATTGCGGATTAGTGTTTGTAGAACAAGCTTGAGTGATCAATAAGCCTGAAACAAGTAATACTTTGGAAAATAAAGTTTTTGAAAATTGAATATTAGGAAGTAAGCGCACGAAAAACAGAACCCTAGAAAGAATTTATGCTAATGAGTATATAAAAAAGGGAGCAATTAAGCTCCCTTTTTGTTTATTAGATATTAGCAGAAATAAATTCGATTTCCGCTGTACCTATTTATGGTATTAAGTTTACTCAGCTGAGTCAGCTTCAGGTGCTGCTGCTGGCTTTTCTACCGCTTCTTTCATACTTAAACGTACGCGACCTTGACGGTCAACTTCGAGTACTTTAACTACTACATCTTGACCTTCTGTTAACACGTCGCTTACTGCATTAACACGTTCTTCAGAGATTTGAGAGATATGTACTAAACCATCTTTACCAGGTAATACGTTAACAAAAGCACCGAAATCAACGATACGTACTACTTTACCCGTGTAAACAGTACCCACTTCAATTTCAGCCGTTAGTGCAGTAATACGTGCAATGGCATCTTTAGCTTGTTCGCCATCAGTTGCTGCAATTCTTACTGTACCGTCGTCTTCAATTTCAATTGTAGTACCCGTTTCTTCGGTTAATTGACGAATAGTTGCGCCGCCTTTACCAATGATGTCACGGATTTTATCTTGTGGCACTTTCATTGTGTGGATACGTGGAGCAAATTCAGAGATATCGTTACGATGTCCGCCAATAGCTTCGTCCATTACACTTAAGATATGCGTACGTGCAGCTTTTGCTTGGTTTAAAGCAAGTTGCATAATTTCTTGTGTAATACCTTCAATTTTAATATCCATTTGAAGTGCAGTAATACCACCCGTAGTACCGGCTACTTTAAAGTCCATGTCGCCTAAGTGATCTTCGTCACCTAAGATATCTGAAAGAACAACAAAGTTGTCGCCTTCTTTAACAAGACCCATAGCAATACCAGCAACTGAAGCTTTAATTGGTACACCAGCATCCATAAGTGCTAATGAAGTACCACATACTGAAGCCATTGAAGATGAACCATTTGATTCAGTAATCTCAGAAACTACACGAACTGCATATGGGAATTCTTCAGCTGATGGCATAACAGCCAACATGCCACGCTTTGCAAGACGGCCATGGCCAATCTCACGACGCTTTGGAGAACCAACAAAACCAGTTTCACCAACACAGTATGGAGGAAAGTTGTAATGCAACATGAAGTTGTCTGTTTTCTCACCCATGATAGTATCAAGGCGTTGAGCGTCACGTTGTGTGCCAAGTGTAGCAGTAACAAGTGCTTGAGTTTCACCACGTGTAAATACAGCAGAACCATGAGTACGAGGTAATACGCCTGTCATAACATCTAACGCGCGAATCATTTCTGGATCACGGCCATCAATACGCGGAGAACCTTGAGTGATACGACCACGAACAACTGTTTTTTCTAAGTCGTGGAATAAATCTTTTACTTCTTGAACGTCAACTTCAGCGTCGGCTTCAAGTAATTGCTCAACAACAGCGTTGCGAATTTCAGCAATTTTTTCATAACGAACAGCTTTTTCAGTAATTTGGTAAGCTTCGTTAACTTGTGCTTCTGAAAGTTCAGCAATTTTAGCAATTAAATCAGCATTTTTAACTGGAGCAGTCCATTCCCATTTAGGGTTGTTAACTTCTGCAGCCATTTCTTTAATTGCAGTAATCGCTGTTTGCATTTGCTCATGACCGTATACAACAGCACCAAGCATAACTTCTTCAGATAATACGTCAGCTTCAGACTCAACCATTAATACGGCTGAATCTGTACCTGAAACAACTAAGTCTAGTTGTGAAGTAGCTAACTCAGATTGTAACGGGTTAAGAATATATTTGCCGTCAGTATAACCAACACGCGCTGCACCAACAGGACCACTAAAAGGCATACCTGAAATAGCTAATGCTGCAGAAGTACCTAATAAAGAAATAATATCTGGGGCAATTTCTGGGTTAGCAGAAACTACAGTAATAATAACTTGAACTTCGTTTGTAAACCCTTCAGGGAATAATGGACGAATTGGACGGTCAATTAAACGCGCGATTAATGTTTCTTCTTCTGAAGGACGACCTTCACGTTTGAAGAAACCACCTGGGATTTTACCTGCAGCGTAAGTACGCTCTTGGTAGTTAACCGTTAATGGGAAAAAGTCTTGACCTGGCTTAGCTTCTTTTTTACCTACAACAGAGACTAATACAGAAGTATCGTCCATGCTTGCCATAACGGCACAAGAGGCTTGACGAGCAATAACACCCGTTTCAAGAGTAACGGTATGTTGACCGAACTCAAATGATTTAGTAACTGGTTTGAACATATTATTAGTTCCTTAAATATTTTTGATTTTAATCAATCTGTACAATTATTTATTCACTTAGTTAATCATTTGATATTAAGGCGTTACCGATAAGTTACGCACCAAGTTGAACAAAAAATTATACAGTTTGATTGATTAGTTTTTTGCAAATACAAAATTTGCAGGCACATTATACTGAACAGTTATATTTTTACTAGCATCAAAGGCAAAATGTTATGGTTAAAGGTGTAAAAACAGACGGTTTTTTATTAATATTTTCAAATTACACAAATTGAAAATATATGCAGCTATTATTGGGATAATTTATTACCACTGAGATAGTTTTTTAAATAATACAATAGCAAAACGTCAAAGCCTTCGGCTTTACAGTTATTTAATAAGTGAAGTTATTCTTAGCGGATAGTGTGTTGAACATAAAATTTGGTTGCTAGTTTATTAATCAAGGATATTACAATTAAAGCCCTACTTTACATCAGATAAAGTATTAATCATCGGGTAATAACTACAGATTTATTAGCATTAGAAAACACAATACATTAGTGCAAGTATTATATCAGAACGGCTTAATCAAACTGCAGTGTCGAGAGCATACGCTCTTAATAGAAAACAGCTTTATATGCTCTTTCGAACTAGTCACTTTAAAATACGATATACAAAGCAATAAAAAAGGAGCCGTTAAGCTCCTTTGAATATTCTTTATTTAAATCTAGTCTTAACGACGTAGACCTAATTTACCGATTAAAGCAGTGTAACGTTCAACGTTTTTGCCTTTTAAGTAATCAAGTAATTTACGACGTTGGCTTACCATACGTAATAGACCACGACGTGAGTGATGATCATGGATGTGCTGTTTAAAGTGACCTTGTAAGTGGTTGATTTGTGTAGTTAACAAAGCAACTTGAACTTCTGGAGAACCAGTGTCACCTTCAGCTTGTGCGTATTCTGCAACGATAGCAGCTTTTTCAGCAGCATTTAAAGACATAATATTTACCTTAATTTTAGTGTTTTAAAAATCGCGTCGAGCCGAACACTAAATCAGCAAGACGTTCTAAGAGCGCGTATTCTATCAGCAATAACCCGAAATGCAACTTTTACTGATATTACAAGTATTTCTCTAATTAACAACAGTAATTCGTTTAGGGGCAACTAAACCATCATCGTCAATTTCGCCAACACCGATAAACTCACCGGTATCAACATCATCACCGATAAACACTTGTACTAAACCATCACTGGGTCCGTTCGAGCACTGAACAGGATTACCGTGTCGTAAGAAGTTAGCCGACATATCATCAACAAAAACGACAGGTATACCATCACATGCTGTCGTCATAGGTAATAGTAATGGATCTAAATACACCGACGGTTGAACATCTTCAGCTTGTGCTTGTTCAAGCAAAGCTTCTAACTCGGCCATTGTTACCATACGCTCGGTCGGGTAATTTCCTACCGCACTTCTACGAAGTTGGGCAACATGAGCGCCACAACCTAAAAGCTCACCTAAATCATCGATAATCGTACGGATATATGTGCCTTTAGATACATGAATATCTAAATCGACTTCATCACCTTCAAAGCGCAATAAATCTAATCTAAATACCGTAATATCACGAGATTCTCGTGGTACTTCAATGCCTTCACGTGCATATTTATATAAAGGTTGTCCTTGATATTTTAATGCAGAATACATTGATGGAATTTGTTGGGTTGTGCCACGAAATGAATCTATTGCTATTGCTAATTGCTCAGCACTAACGTCTACCGGTTTCTCGCTAACGACTTCACCATCGGCATCACTGGTTGTCGTACGGACGCCTAATTTCGCAGTTACTTGATATGTTTTATCGGTATCAAGCAAGAACTGGGAAAACTTAGTCCCCTCACCTAAACATATTGGTAACATGCCAGTAGCTAGAGGATCTAAGGCGCCGGTATGCCCTGCTTTTTGAGCAAAGTAAATATGCTTTACTCGCTGCAGTGCATTATTAGATGACATATCGTAAGGCTTGTCGAGTAACAAAACACCGTTAATTGCACGGCCTTTTCTTTTCTTAGCCATTATTATTCACTCTCTGGCTTTTGTGTTTCGTCGATTTCGCCTTCGTGATTTTTCATATCTTCAGCGACGGCTTTATCTACTAAGTTACCCATACGAACACCTTCAACCATAGAGCTATCATATATAAATCTAAGCTCTGGCATAATGCGCGCTTTAATACGTTTAGCTAACAAAGTGCGAATGTAACTTGAAGCTTCATTTAATACCTCAAGTGAAACATCAACGTTTTGTCCTTCTAACGTAAAGAAGGTAACAAATATTTTTGCATAAGCTAAATCACGGGTAATTTCTACTGCATTAACCGTTACCATACCTAAACGTGGATCTTTGACTTCGCGTTGAATAATCATCGCAATTTCTTTTTGAATTTCTTGTGCAACTCGATCAGTTCGAGCAAATTCTCTGGCCATAATTAATTCCTAAGACCTAATTATATTTAACTCGGTACGAATGTAATCACCATACACTTTAAATATTAGGTATATTTTTCAAATGAAAATGGAGGCTAAGCCCCCATTTTAACTAAACCATGAAAACTAAACGCGATTAAAGTGTGCGTTTAATCTCAACCGTTTCAAATACTTCAATTTGGTCACCAACGCGAACGTCGTTGTAGTTCTTAACACCGATACCACACTCAGTAGCGTTACGAACTTCTTGCACGTCATCTTTAAAGCGACGTAAAGATTCTAACTCACCTTCGTAAATAACTACGTTATCACGTAGTACACGAATTGGTGCTGAACGTTTAATAATACCTTCAGTAACCATACAACCAGCAATTGCGCCAATCTTAGGAGACTTAAATACATCACGAACTTGTGCTAAACCAATGATTTCTTGTTTAAACTCAGGAGCAAGCATACCGCTCATTGCCGATTTAACTTCTTCAATTAAAGCGTAAATAACACTGTAGTAACGTAAATCGATTTTCTCAGCGTCAATCACTTTGCGTGCTGTAGCATCGGCACGAACGTTGAAACCAACCATAATCGCATTAGACGCTGCAGCAAGAGTTGCATCAGTTTCAGTAATTGCACCAACACCACTACCGATAATACGTACTTTAACTTCGTCGGTAGAAAGTTTAGTTAGTGAATCAGAAATCGCTTCAAGTGAACCTTGTACATCAGACTTAAGTACCACGTTAACTTCAGAAACTTCACCTGTAGCCATGTTAGCAAACATGTTTTCAAGTTTAGATTTCTGTTGGCGTGCAAGTTTAACATCACGGAACTTGCCTTGACGGAATAAAGCAACTTCACGCGCTTTCTTCTCATCTTTAACAACTGTTGCTTCGTCACCAGATTGTGGAACACCACTTAAACCAATAATTTCTACTGGGATAGATGGGCCTGCCGATTGAATCGTTTTGCCGTTTTCATCACGCATAGCACGAACACGACCATATTCTAAACCACACAGAACGATATCGCCTTGGTTCAATGTACCTTCTTGAACAAGTATAGTCGCTACCGGACCACGACCTTTATCAAGTTTTGACTCTACTACAACACCGTTAGCCATTTTATCAACTACAGCGGTTAGCTCTAATACTTCAGATTGAAGTAATATCGCGTCAAGTAATTCGTCAATGCCTAAACCTGTTTTAGCTGATACGTGACAGAATTGAACGTCGCCGCCCCACTCTTCAGATAGTACATCGTGTTGTGAAAGTTCACTTTTAACACGCTCTGGGTCTGCACCCTCTTTATCCATTTTGTTAACCGCGATAATAATTGGTGCTTCAGATGCTTTAGCATGCTGAATAGCTTCAATTGTTTGTGGCATTACGCCATCATCTGCGGCTACAACAATAATGACGATATCTGTAGCTTTAGCACCACGTGAACGCATAGCAGTAAACGCTGCGTGACCAGGAGTATCTAGGAATGTGATCATTCCGTGCCCTGTTTCTACATGGTATGCACCAATATGCTGAGTAATACCACCCGCTTCGCCAGCGGCAACTTTTGCTTCACGAATGTGATCAAGTAACGATGTTTTACCGTGGTCAACATGACCCATGATAGTAACAACCGGAGCACGTGTAATCGCTTCACCTGAATGATCACGATCTGAAAGTACCGCTTCTTCAAGGGCATTCTCTTTTACTAACACTACTTCACGGCCCATTTCTTCAGCAACTAGGGCCGCTGTTTCTTGGTCGATTACTTGGTTAATGGTTGCCATAGCACCCATTTTAAACATAGCTTTAACAACTTCAGCGCCTTTAACAGACATTTTGTTTGCTAATTCAGCTACCGAAATAGTTTCACCAATGCGTACTTCGTTAAGTTTAATTTCTACAGGTTTAGTAAAACCATGTTTTAAACTTTGCGGTGAAGAAAGACTTAACTTGCCTTTACCTCTAGCATTACGACCGCCGCGGTTGTTTCTGTCTTGGCCAGCTGGTTTTTTCTTCTTACGTCGACGACCACTTTCGTCAGCAGAGTCACTTTTATCTTCAGCTTCTTGTGCGTATTTAGAAGAAGTTAAATGTACAACTTCTTTTTCCTTCGCTTTACGTTCAGCTTCTTGCTCTTTCCAACGTGCTTCGTTTTCTTCTGCAAGCTTACGTGCAACTTCTGCAGACAAGCGTGCTTCTTCTTCCGCTTTCGCGGTTAATTCAGCTTCTTGTTGTAAACGTAATTTTTTAGCTTCTTCCGTTTCAGCAACTACTGGTGCAGGCTTAGGCGCCTCTTCAATATTTTTTGCTTTCGCGATAGCAGCTTGTTTAGCTTTAGCTTCTGCTTCAAGTTTTGCTTCAGCTTTTGCTGCGGCTTCAACTTCAGCTTTTGCTGCAGCGGCAGCGGCAGCATTTACAGCTTCTTTAG